>OFIS01000245.1_pt1 | contig 48196 bp, 46 predicted proteins | sample 1775071 | NCBI WGS metagenome assembly OFIS01 (sample SAMN08195774, study PRJEB24354) | sludge metagenome | isolation source: sludge from phenol fed wastewater aerobic bioreactor C | place: India: Nagpur | collected 2016-09-17
TGGTGGAGCCAGGCGGGATCGAACCGCCGACCTCCTGCATGCCATGCAGGCGCTCTCCCAGCTGAGCTATGGCCCCGTAACGGGTGGAGATGACTAGTCGGAAACGAAAGAAAAAGCAAAGGGTCCTGTTGGACCGGCCTTACTGTTCCTCATCCTTCTCGATGCCGTCGCCGATGATATCGGTGACGTCGTCATCGCCTTCTTCCTCTTCCTGGATGAAGGCATCATCGTCAAGACCTTCGTCGTCGCCTTCGATTTCATCGTCGTCGGCGGCGATTTCGCCCTTCTTCTTGGGCTTGCCCTTCTGTTCGTTGTCGGCGTCCTCCAGCGAGACGAATTCGGCGTCTGCGGTCTCCGGAGCGACGACCTCGGCCTCCTGCGCCTGGGCGGGGCGAGCCGCCTCCGGGCGTCCGCGCGACTGCGGCGGCGCGACGATGGGAACGATCTTGCCCGTATAGGGCGAAATCACCGGCGACTTGCCCATGTCGTAAAATTTACGACCGGTATCCGGGCAGATGCGCTTGGTGCCGAGTTCAGGTTTGGCCACGTTAGAGCGTCCTAAGAAATGCCGTTGAAATTCATGGGTCGGATTGGCGCTTCACTTGGCTAGTTGCGAGCGCCCTGTCAATAGCGGGAAACAGGCTGGAATCGGGCAGGCCGTGGAAGGATGACGCCCCGCGGATCGCCGTGATACGAGGACCCGGCTTCCACTCCGCCGTCCGACCCGTTTCGAAGGATACCAGTCACTTGAGCGAGGCTCTCCTCACCCCCCTGACCGCCCGGCGTGGCGGCCCCCTGACCGGCCGCATCCGGGTGCCCGGCGACAAGTCCATCTCGCACCGGGCGCTGATTCTGGGTGCCATGACGGTAGGGGAAACCAGGATTTCCGGGCTGCTCGAAGGCGAGGACGTCCTGAATACCGCCAGCGCCATGCGCGCACTGGGCGCCCGGGTCGAGAGCCTGGGTGGGGGGAACTGGAGTATCCATGGCGTCGGCGTCGGCGGCTTTGCCGAGCCCGCCGCGCCGCTCGATTTCGGCAATTCCGGCACGGGCTGCCGGCTGGTGATGGGGGCCGTGGCCGGCTGCCCGATCACGGCGGTTTTCGATGGCGACGCCTCGTTGCGGAAGCGCCCGATGCGCCGAATCGTCGATCCGCTGGTGAAAATGGGCGCCCGGGTGCTCGATCAGGCCGACGGCGGCCGTCTGCCGCTGACCCTCAAGGGCGCGACCGACCCGCTGCCGCTCGAATATGAGACTCCGGTGGCCTCGGCCCAGATCAAGTCGGCGGTGCTGCTCGCCGGCCTCGCGGCTCCGGGCGAAACGATTGTCATCGAGACGGAGGCCTCGCGCGATCACACCGAGAAGATGCTCAAGCACTTCGGCGCCAGGATCGCGTCCAAGCCGCATGGCGACCACGGCCGCCGCATCGTGTTGCAGGGACAGCCCGAATTGGAGCCGGCGGCCATTGCCGTCCCGGCCGACCCGTCCTCGGCGGCGTTCCCGCTGGTCGGTGCGCTGATCGTGCCCGGCTCCGAGGTGATCCTCGACGGCGTGATGCTCAACCCGTTGCGCACCGGACTGTTTACCACCTTGCGCGAAATGGGCGCCAGGATCGCGGAAGAGAACAAGCGCGATGAGGGCGGCGAGGAGGTGGCGGACTTGCGCGTGAGCTATTCCACGCTCAAGGGTGTCGAGGTACCGGCGGCGCGGGCGCCGTCGATGATCGACGAATACCTCATCCTCGCGGTGGCCGCGGCTTTCGCCGAAGGCACGACGCGCATGCGCGGCCTCAAGGAATTGCGGGTCAAGGAAAGCGACCGGCTCGAGGCGACCGCCGACATGCTGCGCGTCAACGGTGTCAAGGTCGAGATCGAGGACGACGACCTGATCGTCCACGGCGGCGGCGGCGTGACCGGCGGCGGCAACGTCAACACGCACATGGATCACCGCATCGCCATGTCGGCGCTGATGATGGGCCTCGCATCGAAAGAGCCCGTGCGCATTGACGATTCGGCGTTCATCGCCACCAGCTTCCCGGCCTTCGTCGATCTGATGAAGGGCCTGGGCGCGAATTTGAGCGCGGATCTGTCGTGATCATCGCCATCGACGGACCGGCGGCGTCCGGCAAGGGCACCATCGGCAAACGCATCGCCGGCCATTACGGCTTGCGCCATCTCGACACCGGTCTGCTCTATCGCGCGGTCGGCAAGAGCGTGCTCAATGCCGGCAAGGTGCCGGACGACAAAGCAGCCGCCATCGCCGCCGCGCAGTCGCTCGACCTCACGCGTTTCGATGAAGCGGCGCTGAAGAGCGCCGAAGCCGGCGAGGCCGCCTCGCACGTCTCGGCCATCCCGGAAGTGCGCGCGGCGCTCGTCGATTATCAGCGCGCCTTCGCCGCGCAAAAGCCCGGCGCGGTGCTCGACGGCCGCGACATCGGCACCGTGATCTGTCCCGATGCCGACGTGAAGATCTTCGTCACCGCGAGCCCTGAAGTACGGGCGGCGCGCCGCGGCAATGAATATCGCGCCGGCGGCAAGACGATCGACGACGCCACGGTGCTGGCGGACATCCGCAAGCGCGACGAGCGGGACTCCTCGCGCGCCGCCTCGCCTTTGAAGCAGGCCGACGATGCCGTGCTGCTCGACACCACGGCCATGGGCGTTGAGGAGGCGGTCGCCGCGGCGATCGCCATCGTCGAGGCCCGCCGCCGGGGCTAAACCCCTGAAATCATGGTGTTTACGGACAGCGGGCGCTTGCCGGCCGCGCCGTGCCTGGAGTCGATTTCTCAAGCTTTTGAAGCGCTTAGGACTTGCCGGCTGCGCCCGCCTTCGCTATATCCGCGCGCATCCGGGCCGCTTCAAATCAGGCGTTGAAGCAACCCGAGCGGGCCGAGGCGCGACACCAAATCGCCCCTCGCTGTTGGAGGACAAAAGCCCCGCTCGTGTTTCAGCGTTAAGCGCGCTCCGAACATCGATCCATCGTTCCGACCGTACGGCATGAGCGCCGGCTGTCCGTCTTCGCGCGGATAGTCGCCGAACGTCGTGCCAGACATTCGGCCCGTCCGGGCGGAACGCCATTTTCAAACACCGGCGCAGGCAAACAGGAGACTACATGGCCACCGCTACTGCTGCTGCACCCACGCGTGAAGATTTCGCCGCGATGCTCGAAGAGTCCTTCAACCAGGGCAGCCCCCAGGAAGGGACCGTCGTTACCGGCAAGATCGTCGGTATCGAAAAGGACATGGCCGTCATCGACGTCGGCGCCAAGACCGAAGGCCGCGTCGCGCTGCGCGAGTTCGCCGCGCCGGGCCGCACCGCCGAGCTGAAGGTCGGCGACGAGGTCGAGGTCTATCTGGAGCGCGTGGAAAATGCGCTGGGTGAAGCCGTGCTGTCGCGCGACAAGGCGCGCCGCGAGGAAAGCTGGGGCAAGCTCGAGAAGAGCTTCAACAACAACGAGAAGGTGTCGGGCGTCATCTTCAATCAGGTCAAGGGCGGTTTCACCGTCGACCTCGACGGCGCCGTGGCGTTCCTGCCGCGCTCGCAGGTGGACATTCGTCCGATCCGCGACGTCACCCCGCTGATGAACAACGCGCAGCAGTTCCAGATCCTCAAGATGGATCGCCGCCGCGGCAACATCGTCGTGTCGCGCCGTACCGTCCTCGAAGAGACCCGCGCCGAACAGCGCCAGGAGCTGGTGCAGAACCTCGAAGAGGGTCAGGTCATCGACGGCGTGGTCAAGAACATCACCGATTACGGTGCGTTCGTTGATCTCGGCGGTATCGACGGCCTGCTGCACGTCACCGATATCGCGTGGCGGAGAGTCAATCACCCGACCGAAGTGCTCAACATCGGCCAGCAGGTGAAGGTCAAGATCATCAAGATCAACCACGAGACGCACCGCATCTCGCTCGGCATGAAGCAGTTGCTGGACGATCCGTGGCAGGGCATCGAGGCCAAGTACCCGATCCAGGCCAAGTTCAAGGGTCGCGTGACCAACATCACCGACTACGGCGCGTTCGTCGAGCTGGAGCCGGGCATCGAAGGCCTCATCCACGTCTCGGAAATGTCCTGGACGAAGAAGAACGTTCACCCCGGCAAGATCGTCTCGACCTCGCAGGAAGTCGAAGTGCAAATCCTCGAAGTCGATCCGGTCAAGCGCCGCATTTCGCTCGGTCTCAAGCAGACCATGCGCAATCCGTGGGAAGTGTTCGTCGAAACGCACCCGCCGGGCTCGATCGTCGAAGGCGAAGTCAAGAACAAGACCGAGTTCGGCCTGTTCCTCGGCCTCGACGGTGACGTTGACGGCATGGTCCACCTCTCGGATCTGGACTGGAAGCGTCCGGGCGAGCAGGTGATCGACGAGTACAACAAGGGCGACATGGTCAAGGCGCAGGTTCTCGACGTCGATGTCGAGAAGGAGCGCATCTCGCTCGGCATCAAGCAGCTCGGCGGCGATCCGATGTCGTCGGGCACGGCCGGCGAGATGAAGAAGGGCTCGGTCGTGACCTGCGAAGTCACCGCGATCAACGACGGCGGCATCGACGTGAAGATCGTCGATACCGATCTCACCGCGTTTATCCGCCGTGCCGATCTCGCGCGCGAGCGCGCCGATCAGCGTCCGGAGCGCTTCTCGGTCGGTCAGAAGGTTGACGCCCGCGTCACCCAGTTCGACCGCAAGACCCACAAGCTCGCCATCTCCATCAAGGCGCTCGAAGTCGCCGAGGAGAAGGAAGCCATGGCGCAGTACGGTTCGGCCGATTCGGGTGCGTCGCTCGGCGACATTCTCGGCGCCGCGCTCAAGCAGCGCGACGAAAAGGCCGAATAAGGTTTCCGCCTTGTAAAGGCGGAATGGCCAGAACCCCGGAGCGAAAGCTCCGGGGTTTTTGTTTTGGCGTAAGCGTGCCAAAAGCACGGAAGCCGGTTAAATTCTCTGGTCATTCCGGGGCGCGGCCGCAGGCCCGCTCGCCATAGCGCGTCGAAGACGCGCGTTGACGCGCTTATGGCTCGCGTCCCGGAATGACGATGAAGCGGGAGATTTCAAATGTCGCTCGATGCCGATGCCATCGTCGATCGCCGCCGGCTGCGGCGCAAACTGACCTTCTGGCGCGTCGCCGCGCTGCTGATCGTGCTCGTCGCGGTCGGCATCGGAGCCGTGATGATGATGCCGGGCAGCGGCATCAAGCCGGGTGACGACTCGATCGCCCGCATCAAGATTCAGGGGCTGATCCGCGGCAATCAGGACCGCGTCGATGCGCTGGAGCGGCTCGGCAAGTCGCGCGCCAAGGCCGTCATCGTCCATCTCGATTCGCCCGGCGGCACCACCGCCGGCTCCGAGCAGCTTTACGACGCGCTGCGCACCTTGCAGTCGCAGAAGCCGATCGTGGTGGTGGTCGACGGCCTCGCCGCCTCGGGCGCCTATATCGCCGCGCTGGCCTCCGACCACATCATCGCCCACGACACCTCGCTGGTCGGCTCGATCGGCGTGCTGTTCCAGTATCCCAACTTCACCGAAGTCCTGAAGACCCTCGGCATCAAGGTCGAGGAGGTAAAATCCTCTCCGCTGAAGGCCGCGCCGAACGGCTTCGAACCGACCAGCCCGGAGGCGCGAGCCGCCATCGAGGCGATCGTGCTCGACTCCTATGCGTGGTTCAAAGGGCTGGTGAAGGATCGCCGCAAGCTCGACGACGCCGAACTCTCCAAAGTCGCCGACGGCCGCGTCTTCACGGGCCGGCAGGGCGTGCCACTCAAGCTGGTGGATCAGCTCGGCAACGAAAAAACCGCTCTGGCCTGGCTGGAAAAGGAAAAGAAAATTCCGGCTACGACCCCGGTCCGGGATTTCTCGCTGGAGCCGCGGTTCCGCGAGCTTTCGTTTCTGCATGTCGCCGCCTATGGCTTTCAGCAGGTCGGGCTGAAAAGCCTCGGCGAGCAGGTGCAGGCCTGGTCCGGCGCCGCTGCGGTCGAAAGACTCAATCTTGACGGGCTCTTAGCGCTTTGGCACCCTTCGAGCGCCAATTGACAAAGTAAGGCAGAGGCGGCGTCCATGATCAAATCGGAGCTGGTGCAACGCATCGCGGCCCAGAATCCCCACCTCTACCAGCGCGACGTCGAGAACATCGTCAACGCGATCCTCAACGAGATCACCGGCGCCATGGCGCAGGGCGACCGCGTCGAATTGCGCGGTTTTGGCGCCTTTTCGGTGAAACATCGCCCGGCCCGCACCGGCCGCAACCCGCGCACCGGCGCTCATGTCTCGGTCGAGCAGAAGTCGGTGCCGTTCTTCAAGACCGGCAAGGAGATGCGCGAGCGCCTCAATAAAGGCGAGGGCGGCGCGGACATTCCCGACGACGACGTGGATTGAGGGCTGGTCGCGTCCCGGACAGGCGAATTGAAGTGATCGCCGATTCGAGACCCAGCCAAGCAACTGCCGTCTTCCGCATGAAGGTGGCGCTGTGGCAGAGCCGTATTTCGTCTACATGCTGGCCAGCAAGAGGAATGGCACGCTGTATGTCGGCGTCACCAATGATCTGAGCCGCCGTGTCGGCGAGCATAAATCGGGGGCTGTACCCGGCTTTACAAGGCAATACCGGGTCGATCGGCTCGTATATGTCGAGGGCTATTCCTCCATCCTCGAAGCCCGGGCGCGGGAGCGTTCGCTCAAGCGCTGGCGGCGAGACTGGAAAATCCAGCTCATCGAAAAAGACAATCCGAACTGGAATGATTTGACCGACTGGCTCTAGGCTCGTGTCCCGGGCGCAGCGCAACGCGCAGTATTGCGCTGCAGACCCGGGACCCAGGTGCTAGTCTGCCGATTGACTCATGATGGGTCCCGGCTCTGCGGCGCGGCACTTCGCGCCGCACCGCGTCCGGGACACGAGGTTCCCCATGCTCCGCAAGATTGCCACTCTCGTCATCGTCGTGCCCCTCGCGGCCGTCATCATCGCTTTCGCGGTGGCGAACCGGCATGCCGTGACGGTGGCGTTCGATCCGTTCTCGACGGCGAATCCGGCCTATGCGGCTACCGTGCCGCTGTTCGTCCTGATCTTCATTCTGGTGGTTCTCGGCGTCATCGTCGGCGGCGCGGCGGCCTGGCTGCGCCAGTCCAAATGGCGGCGGGTGGCGCGCCGGCTCGACAGCGAGAACCGCCGGCTGCTGCAGGAACTCTCCGCCACGCGCGAGCGGCTGGTCACCGAGACCCAGCGTGCCGCTGCCGCCGAGGCGGCAGCCCGCGAAGGTGCCAAAGCCCTGGAAACCCGGCGGGCCGAGGCTCCTGCGCTGGCCCCTCCGGGGACCGCCTGAGTAACGCCAAGCCTTGGACGCCACGGTAATAAGGGGTTCCTTTTTGACGCGTTTTCGTCACGCGAACCGGTTTCCACTTCGCCTGAAAACGCTATAGAACCCGCTCCGAGATGGCACTGACGATCAAAATCTGCGGCCTGCGCACCCCCGAAACCCTTGATGTGGCGATCGAATCCGGCGCCGATCAGGCCGGCTTCGTGTTTTTTCCGCCGAGCCCGCGCTCGCTCGGTATCGAGGCGGCGCGCCTGCTCGGCGCCCGCGCGCAGGGCCGCGTCCAGAAGGTGGCGCTGACGGTCGATGCGTCCAACGACGCCATCGCCGCCATCGTCGCCGCCCTCAAGCCGGACATGCTGCAGCTCCACGGCAACGAGACGCCGGAGCGCGTCGCCGTGGTGCGCTCCCGCTTCGGCCTGCCGGTGATGAAGGCGCTGCCGATCGCGACCCGCGCCGACCTGTCGCCGATCCTCGAATATTCCAAGGTGGCCGACCGGCTGCTGTTCGATGCCCGCGCGCCGCAGGATGCGACCCGGCCCGGCGGCCTCGGCAAAACCTTCGACTGGACCTTGCTGGCCGGGCTCAAGACCGGCGTACCCTATATGCTGTCGGGCGGGCTCGATGCCGGCAACGTCGCCGAGGCCCTGCGCATCACGCGCGCGCCGGGCGTCGATGTGTCGTCCGGTGTCGAGCGGGCGCCCGGCGAGAAAGACCCGGACAAGATCCGCGCCTTCATTCGCGCGGCGCGCGCGGCCGACGCCGCGCTGGAAAAGGTGAGCGCATGAGTTTCAATTTGCCGTCATTCCGGACGGCTTGCGCAGCAAGCCGATCCGGAATCCAGATCGAAATTCAGCGCGTGTTTCTGGATTCCGGGTTCGCCGCTTCGCGGCGACCTGGAATGACAGTGAGGTTAGGATGACCGTACAGCAGCAACCCAACTCCTTCCGCACCGGGCCCGACGAGCGCGGCCACTTCGGCATCTTTGGTGGCCGCTTCGTCGCCGAGACCTTGATGCCGCTGATCCTCGATCTGGAGAAGGCCTATAACGAGGCCAAGGCCGATCCTTCGTTCAAGAAGGAGATGGACTCTTATCTCGCGCATTATGTCGGCCGGCCGTCGCCTCTTTATTTCGCCGAGCGGCTGACGAAAAAATTTGGCGGCGCGAAGATCTATTTCAAGCGCGAAGACCTCAACCACACCGGCGCGCACAAGGTGAACAACGTCACCGGCCAGATCATGCTGGCGCAGCGCATGGGGAAGAAGCGCATCATCGCCGAGACCGGCGCCGGCATGCATGGCGTCGCGACCGCGACCCTGTGCGCCAAGTTCGGCCTGCCCTGCATCGTTTATATGGGGGCGGTGGACGTTGAGCGGCAGCAGCCCAATGTGCTGCGCATGAAGATGCTGGGCGCCGAAGTGCGCCCCGTCACCTCCGGCTCGAGCACGCTCAAGGACGCGATGAACGAAGCGCTGCGCGACTGGGTCACCAATGTCAGCGATACGTTCTATTGCATCGGCACGGTGGCCGGCCCGCATCCCTATCCGGCGATGGTGCGCGACTTTCAGTGCATCATCGGCGACGAGACGCGCGCGCAAATGCAGGAGCTCGAAGGCCGCCTGCCGGATTCGCTCATTGCCTGCATTGGCGGCGGCTCCAATGCCATGGGGCTTTTCCATCCCTTCCTCGACGACCGCTCGGTCGAGATCTACGGCGTCGAGGCGGCCGGCCATGGCATTCCGTCCGGCCAGCACGCGGCTTCCGTCACCGGCGGCCGCCCCGGCGTGCTGCATGGCAACCGCACGTATTTGCTGATGGACGACGACGGCCAGATCACCGAGGCGCATTCAATTTCCGCCGGCCTCGATTATCCCGGCATCGGCCCCGAACATGCTTGGCTGGGTGAAATGGGCCGCGTGAAGTTCCTTTCGGCGACCGACGAGGAAGCGGTGGCGGCGTTCCAATTGTGCTCTCAGCTCGAGGGCATCATTCCGGCACTGGAGCCGGCGCATGCGCTGGCCCGCGTGTTCGATCTGGCGCCGAAGCTGCCGAAGGATCACCTGATGGTGGTCAACCTGTCCGGCCGCGGCGACAAGGATCTCGCCAGCGTGCAGGCCTGGCTGGAGGCGCACAAGAAATGACTTGGCCAGTAGTCATTCCGGACGACCTGCGCAGCAGGTCGATCCGGAATCCAGCAACGTACGCCGAGAATGTTTCTGGATTCCGGGTTCGCGCTTTCAGCGCGCCCCGGAATGACGGAGAGGGACAATGACAACCCGCATCGAAAAACGTTTCGCCGACCTCAAGAGCGAAGGCCGCGCCGCGCTCGTGACGTTCGTGATGTCCGGCGATCCGGACCACGCAACGTCGATGGCGATCATCAAGGCGCTGCCGAAGGCCGGCGCCGATGTGATCGAGCTCGGCATGCCGTTCACCGATCCGATGGCCGACGGCCCGTCGATTCAGGCGGCCGGCGTGCGCGCGCTGAAAGCGGGGCAGACGCTGAAGAAGACGCTGGCAATGGTGCGCGACTTCCGCAAGGACGACAGCGCCACGCCGATCGTGCTGATGGGTTATTACAATCCGATCTACATCTACGGCGTCGACAGGTTTCTCGTCGATGCGAAAGAGGGTGGCGTCGATGGCCTCATCGTCGTCGATCTGCCGCCGGAAGAAGACGAGGAGCTGTGCCTGCCGGCGCTGAAGGCGGGGCTCAATTTCATCCGTCTCGCGACGCCGACCACCGACGACAAGCGCCTGCCGGCGGTGCTCAACAACACCTCGGGCTTTGTCTATTACGTGTCGATCACCGGCATCACCGGCTCGGCCGCGCCGGATGCTACCAAGGTTTCGGCGGCGGTGCAGCGGATCAAGAAGCACACGAAGCTGCCGGTCGCCGTCGGCTTCGGCGTCAAGAATGCGGAAAGCGCCCGCGCCATCGCGGCCGGCGCCGACGGCGTCGTGGTTGGCTCGGCGCTGATCGACGCGCTGAAAAAGACCCTCGACGACACCGGCAAAGGCGGGCCGGCGACGGTCAAGGCGGTGGCCGATCTGGTCGCCGACATTGCCAGGGGCGTGCGCGCGACGGGTAAAGTGGCGCCGGAGTAGCCGCACCATAATTCGTTCATAGTGGCGGCTTAGGAATCGGATTCTCATCTATCGGCAGCCCGTACGGACGGGCATGACCGTCGGAGCGAACATGAACTGGATCAACAACGTCGTACGGCCGAAGATCCGCAGCTTCCTGCGCCGCGAGACGCCGGACAATCTCTGGATCAAATGCCCGGAAACCGGCCAGCTCGTGTTCTACAAGGACGTCGAGCAGAACCAGTTCGTCATTCCCGCGTCCGGCTATCACATGCGCATCTCGGCGCCGAAGCGCCTGGCGGGCATGTTCGACGGCGGCGAATATGAAGACATCGCGCTGCCCGAGGTGCAGGTCGATCCGCTCAAATTCCGCGACGAGCGCCGCTATGCCGACCGCCTCAAGGATGCGCGCACCAAGACCGGTTATCAGGACGCGGTGAAGGTCGGTCTCGGCCGCCTCGAAGGCCAGATGGTGACCATCGGCGTTCAGGACTTCGATTTCATGGGCGGCTCGCTCGGCATGGCCGCCGGCGAGGCGATCATTGCGGGGCTGGAAACCGCGATCAAGCGGGAGACGCCGTTCATCATGTTCGCGGCGTCGGGCGGCGCGCGCATGCAGGAAGGCATCCTGTCGCTGATGCAGTTGCCGCGCACCACGGTCGCAGTGCAGTTGCTGCGCGAGGCCAGGAAGCCCTACATCGTCGTGCTCACCAACCCGACCACCGGCGGGGTCACGGCATCCTATGCCATGTTGGGTGACGTGCATGTCGCCGAGCCCGGCGCGCTGATCGGCTTCGCCGGCCCGCGCGTCATCGAGCAGACCATTCGCGAAAAGCTGCCGGCCGGCTTCCAGCGCTCGGAATATCTCGCCGAGCACGGCATGGTCGACATGGTCGTCCATCGTCATCAGTTGCGCGCGACGCTCGCCAATCTCTGCCGCCTGCTGACCAAGCAGCCGGCCTACGTTCCGGCAGACAAACAACTGCCGGCGGCGTGAGGCCTTTAATTTAACTCGGGCGCGACCACATACTCCGCTCATCCCCGCGAAAGCGGGGATCCAGTTTATCTTTCATAGTCTATGCTATATCGCTCTGGACCCCCGCTTTCGCGGGGGTGAGCGGAGATAAGATGCGCATGCGCGCGCTACAATGATCAAATGAACCCCGTCGATCTCATCCTCGCGCGGCTGACCGCGCTGCATCCCAAGCGTATCGACCTGTCGCTCGAGCGGCTGGAACGGTTGCTGGCCGCGCTTGGCCATCCGGAGCGCAAACTGCCGCCGGTCATTCATGTCGCCGGCACCAATGGCAAGGGATCGACCATCGCCTTCCTGCGCGCCATTCTCGAAGCGGCCGGGTTATCGGTGCATGTCTATACCTCGCCGCATCTGGTGCATTTCAACGAGCGCTTCCGCCTCGGCCAAAAAGGCGGCGAGGGCGCGCTGGTGGGCGATGTCGAACTGTCGGCGGCGCTGGAGGAATGCGAGCGCGCCAATGGCGATGCGCCGATCACGGTGTTCGAGATCACCACCGCCGCCGGCATGCTGCTGTTTTCGCGTAACCCGGCCGATGTGCTTCTGCTCGAGGTCGGTCTCGGCGGCCGGCTGGATGCCACCAATGTCATCGACAAGCCGCTGGTCAGCGTTATCACGCCGGTGTCGCTCGATCATCTCGACTTCCTCGGCGACACTTTGGAGAAGATCGCCTCCGAGAAGGCCGGCATCATCAAGCCGAACGTGCCCGTGGTGGTCGCCGCGCAGCAGCGCGATGCGCTCGCCGTGATCGAGCGGCAGGCCGCGCGCATGAAGGCGCCGATCCGCATTGCCGGCGAGAACTGGACCGCGACCGAAGAACGCGGACGCCTCGTATACCAGGACGACAACGGTCTGCTCGATCTGCCGGCGCCGAAACTGTTCGGCCGCCATCAGTTCGAGAATGCCGGGTTGGCGATCGCGGCCTTGCGCACCGTGTCGTCGCTGAAAATTGCGCCGCCGGCCTTCGAGAACGGCATCGCCAAAGCCGACTGGCCGGCGCGGCTGCAGCGCCTGAGCGCCGGCCATCTGGTCGATCTCATTCCGCCGGGTGCCGAGCTATGGCTCGACGGCGGGCACAATCCCGATGGCGGTCGCACCATCGCAGCGGCGCTGGCCGATATCGAGGAACGTGTGTCGCGGCCGCTGGTGATGATCGTCGGCATGCTGGCGACCAAGGACGCGGCGGGCTTCCTGCGCAATTTCACCGGGCTGGCGCGCCACATGATCACGGTGCCGGTCCCCGGCGCCGACAAGGGCCTGAGCGCGGCCGATGTCGCCGAGGCGGCCAAGGGCGTCGGCTTGCCGGCGCTGGCCCGCGGCAGCGTTGCGGAAGCGCTGGAGACGGTGCGTAAACTCGATTTCGATGCACCGCCGCGCATTCTCATTACCGGCTCGCTTTATCTCGCGGGCGAGGTGCTGCGCGAGAACGGCACGGAGCCAATCTGACTCGTCATTCCGGGACGACGCGTAGCATCGGGCCCGGAATCCATAGTCCGCAGCGCCGGGGTTATGGATTCCGGGTTTGCGACTTCGTCGCGCCCCGGAATGACGGAAACAAAAGCGGCCGGGGATCACCCGGCCGCTTTAACCTTGAACCTTGCGCGCGGATCAGACCGCGGCGGTGATCCACTGCTGCAGCTTCTGCTTCGGCGCGGCGCCGACCTGGCGATCGGCGATCTCGCCGTTCTTGAACAGCAGCAAGGTCGGGATCGACATGATGCCGTACTTGGCGGCGATGTTCGGGTTCTCGTCGACGTTCAGCTTGACGATCTTCACCTTGTCGCCGATTGCGCCGGAAATCTCCTCGAGCGCCGGGGCGATCATGCGGCACGGGCCGCACCATTCCGCCCAGAAATCCACGACCACCGGCTCGGACGACTTGAGAACGTCCGTGTCGAAGCTTGCATCCGTAGTCTTGCCGACGGCCATGATGAGCCCCTTTACCTGTGACTGGCGGCCCTGGAATCGAGCCGCAAAATTGCGAGGCCCGGAACGTATGGACGGGCCCCCGGAGCGTCAAGGCGCTATCGCGGGGTCGTGACCGGCACCAAAGCATGGGTCAGCGCCTCGCCGGAAAACTCCATCAGATCAGGGACTTCGGTCCAGATCAGGGCGCAGCGTACGGCTTTTTGCGGGTATAATTTGGCGAGCACCGCCCGGTACAGCGCCAATTGCCGGATGTATTGGGGCGGCACCTCCGGCAGGGACCGCGGCGCGGGACGATTCGTCTTGTAGTCCGCGATCAGCACCCAGTCGGGCGTGACGACGAGGCGGTCGATCTGGCCGTTGACCCGCCGGGTTTCGCCGTCGATCTCGATGAGGCCGACGATCGGCACCTCGGCGCGGCTGCCGGGGCCGAACAGGGCGCCGAAGCGGGCATCGTCGAGCACGCGCATGACGTCGGCGATCAGCGGCGCGTGGTCGGCGGCGGCGAGCTTCTCGCCCTCGCGAACGACGTAATCCTGCGCCGCCTTGAGCCGCCGCTCGGGCGGAATGCCGGGCAGCGACTGCAGCAGCCGGTGGGTGAGCGAACCGCGCAGCATCGCCATGTCCTGCGCCTTGTTCTGTCCGTTCACCGGCAGCGGCGGCCGCGCGCTCTCGTCAAAGCCCGACGGCGTGATGACGCGGGGTGTCGTGTCGCGCGGCGCGTCGTGTCTGAGCCAGTCAGGGACGACGACGGTGGGCTCGGGCTCGTCCGGTGAAGACGTGCGCGGTTCCGCGCCGGCTTCCTCTGCCGCGTGAGGATCGGTCTTGCGGAAGCGCCGCACGGTGCCGTCGCCATCGCCGATCGTGTCGTCGGCCGCTTCGCGCACCGCGATCTCGCCCAAGGCATTCTCGACCAATTGATACCAGCAGCCATCCGGGATCTTGCGGTCGCCCTTGATGCCGCAAACGACCAGCCGCTCGGCGGCGCGCGTCATCGCCACATAGAGCAGGCGCCGATACTCGTCGGTCGCCTCGCGTAGTTTCGCCTCGCGCGCCGCCGCCATGGCGGCGCTGTCATTGGCCTTGCGACCCGACCAAACAAGCGGCGACGCCGCGCCGGGCACCGCTCTGTCCGGCACGAGCGTCAGCAGTTTCGGCGGAATGGCGCCTTCCGGCTTCGTCGTCGTATCGGCGAGAATGACGAATCGCGCCTCGAGGCCCTTGGCCCCGTGCACGGTCATGACGCGCACTTCGTCGCGCTCCATTTCCATGTCGCGCTTCACTTCCGCTTCGGCGGCGCGCAGCCAGGCGACGAAGCCCTGCAAGGTCGGCGTCTCGCGCGCTTCGTAATCGAGCGCGAGATTGAGGAATTCGTCGAGCGCGTCGGACGCCTCGTGGCCGAGCCGCGCCAGGAATTGTTTGCGGCCGTCATGAGCGCCGAGCAGCCACGCATAGAAGGCGAAGGGCGAAAGTTCGCGCGCCTTGCCGCGCAGCAGATCGAATTGCGTGGCCAGCTCCGACCGCTGCGCGCGCAGTGTCGCATGAAGGCTGTTGCCACCGCGATCATAGGCGAGTTGTTCAAGCGTGACGTCGGTGAGGCCGAACAGCGGGCTCTTGAGGATGGTGGCGAGCGCCAGATCGTCCTCCGGCAGCAGCAGTGCGTCGGCCAGCACCATCAGGTCCATCACCGCGATATGCTCGGTGAGGACGAGACGGTCGGCGCCGGCGACCGGAATGTTGGCCTGCTTGAGGGCGCGAATGACGGCTTCGAACAAAGGCCCGCGCTGGCGCACCAGAATGAGTACGTCCTTGGGCGACACGCCTTGCCGCCGCCACGCCGCGATGGTGCTGGCGATGCGCTCGGCGAGCTTGGCCGGCGCGCTGCGCGCCGTCTGCAGGTCGAACGGCGCCTGCCAGGCCGGCTTCTTCTCGATCAGGTCGGCCTCGGTGAGATCCCACAGCTCGACGAGGCCCGGCGCCTTGTCGGGCAATGACTCATGGATGGGACCGACATTATCGGCGCTGAGACCCGCATGCGCGGCCTCGCTTTTGAACACGGTATCGACCGCGCCGAGCACATTGGCGCCGGAGCGGAAAGAGGCTTTGAACGCAATTCCTTGAAACCTGAGTTCGGCGCTGTCATGCAGCCGTTTGAAATAGTCGCGGCTGTCAGCAAATTGCTTCGGCTCCGCGCCCTGAAACGAGAAGATCGACTGCTTCTCGTCGCCGACGGCAAAGATGGTGCGCGTGCGCTCATGCGCGCCCTTGCCGGCGAAGAATTCGGACACGAGGGCTTTCACGATGGCCCATTGCTTGGGGCTCGTGTCCTGCGCCTCGTCGATCAGCACATGATGAATGCCGCTGTCGAGCTTGTAATGCACCCAGGCGGCGCTTTGCTCGGTAAGCAATTCCAGTGTCTTGTCGATGAGGTCGTCGTAGTCCAGCAGTCCGCGCCTGTTCTTTTCCTTCTCGAAGCCGCCGATCACGGCATGAGCAATAGCGAACAGCGCCATGCTGCGGTCGCGGGCTTCGACGGCGCGCTTCTTCGTCAGCAGCGCCCAGACGCGGTCGCGCTCGCGCATCAGGCGTTCGCACAGGTCGGGATGCGCCTTTTGCACGCCGCTGGTGGCGATGCGCTCGCGCGTCTTGTCGCGCGTGCTGGTGCAGAAGATGTCGAGATAGGTTTCGATGCGCGCGACGGCGTCGAGCGCGGCCAGCGCGCGGAAGCGGCCGCCGTGTTCCTTGTCGGTCTTGCCGCCGGTCTCCAGCGCCGCGGCGACGGACGGCCATTCGGTCTGGATGAACAGGCTCTCCGCGAACATGGCTGCGTCCGCCGCCTCCGCGGTGTCGCCGGGCTGGAGGCCGAGCGTTTGCGATAGTTGCGCCGCCGCGCCGTCGATGCCGCCGGCGCCCGCGATCCAGCGCGTGAGCGCGTCGCGCGCGCGGATGGCGCTGCGCACCATGTCCTGAAAGGTCTGGTCGGCGGCAGCGAGCACGGCCTGCTTGAGCGCGCGGCCGAGCGGCGTGTCCGGATTCTGCGCCGCCTCAAGCAGCACCTTCATGGTGAGATCGTGCAGAAGCTGATGTTCGGTGGCTTCGTCCAGCACCTCGAAGCGCGCCGGCACATTGGCCTCGAACGGAAACAGATGCAGCAGCTGGGTGCAGAAGGCGTGGATGGTCTGCACCTTGAGCCCGCCGGGCGTATCGAGCGCCAGCGCGAACAGTTGCCGGGCGCGCAGGCGCAATTGCGGGGTTATTGTCTTGACACCAGTCTTGCGAATTGCGTCGTCGAGCTGGATGTCATTAAGCGCGGTCCACTCGCGCAAATCCTTGAACACCTTATTCGCCATATTCGCGGCGGCGGCCTTGGTGAAGGTGATGCAGAGAATGCGCGCCGGATCGGTACCGTTGAGAAGCAACCGCGTGACGCGCTGCGCCAGCACATGCGTCTTGCCGGAGCCGGCATTGGCCGACACCCACGCCGATTGCGCCGGATCGGATGCCGAGGTCTGCAGCGCGATAACGTCGGGCGGAATGGTGAGCGGCTTGCTCATTCGTCCCCCAACTGTCCCGGACGCGGTGCGGCGCGAAGTGCCGCACCGCAGAGCCGGGACCGTTCCAGATTGCGGCGGTCTCGGTTCTGCAGCGCACCACCATAGCGCGTCGAAGACGCGCGTAAACGCGCTGATGAGGGTGCTGCGCTGCGCCCGGGACAAAGCAAGGAGGTGAGCGGCTTGCTCATGCGCCGGCCTCCTCGTCGAGACCGCCGGTCAGCGACCATTCCTTGATGCGGGCGAGGTGGTCGTAAGTGCCGTAGTGGTTCTTCCACATCGGATGGCGCAGCGAGAGATAAGGGCTGTTAGGGTCGGCGAACTGCGCCAGCACGTTGGTCAGCTCGGCCAGCGCCTCATCGGCCTTCATGTCCGGCGTGCTGTCCTTGAACTTGACCGGGCGCTCTTCGCCGGCTTCGACGCCGCCGCTCAGCCGCACATAGAGCAGTTCGGCGACCGAGCCGCCGGCCGGGATGTCCTTGAAGCCGCCGTCCTTCACGATCGCGGCTTCCAGCGTGAGCTGTGGCGACAGGCCGGCGCCGACCTGATTGTCGGATGGCGGCGCGCCGGTCTTGTAGTCGATAATGGCGTAGCGCCCGTCAGCGAGGCATTCGATGCGGTCGGCGCGCACGGTGAGGGTGAACGTCTCATTGCCGAATGGAATGTCGATGCGGCCGCCGACTTCGATCGACAGCGACTGCGCGCCGGCGCGGCGCCTGGCGTCGAAGCCGACGAACCACGCGGCAATGAGCTCGAAACGCGGCCACCAGAACGCCTTGGCCTCCGGGAAATTCTCCAGCGGCGCGAAGTGGCTCCTGCCGATGGCGAGCAAAGCCGAGAGCGCATCGGACGGCAGTGGCCCATCTTTATGGGCGATGTCGAATTCGGCAATCGAGTCGTGAATGAAGGTGCCGCGCGCGGCGGCGTCGATCGGCGCGTCGATATCGTCGAGCGGCTGCAGCTTCAGCACATGCCGGACGTAGATCGTATAGGGATCGCGCAGCAGGTCCTCGACTTCGGTGACGCTGAGGCGGCGCGGCCGCGCCTCGAAGGGCGGCTTCGGCGCCGGGCGCTGCGCCGGCGTAATGGTCACGGCCTCGTCGAGCGTGCGCGCCAGCGCGACGTACTGCGCGCCGCGCTCGCGTGCGGCCTTCCAGCGCGCCTCGCCAAGCACGGCGGCGAGCCGCTGCACGAAGCGCGAGGCCACCGTCGGCGCGCCGCCGAGTTTTGCCGGCCGCGACAGGATCACCTCGCGCGCGCCGAGCGCCTGCGCGAAGTCATGCGCCGACAGGCCGATGCGCCGCTCCGGCAGATCGAGGCCAAGCTGCCGCCGCATCGGCCGCGACAGCCAGGCATCGGCTTTCGCTTCCGGCGGCCACACGGCTTCGACGAGGCCGCCGAGCACCAGGCGATCAACATGCTGCAGGCGCGCCTCGAGCAGGCCGAAGATGCGGATGCGCGTGTCCGCCGGCGCACGATGAATGGTGCGGTCGGCAATCGCCAGATGAAACAGCTCGGCGTAATCTGAAGTGGAAACGTCAAGGGCTTCGGCGACGGTCAGTTGGTCGAATATCTCTTGCAGTTCGCGCGTCATGCCGCCGAGCGCGGTCAGCGCCTCGGCATGATTGGCGGCGAAAACGCCGATCGGCTGCGCGGCAGCCCGTGGCTCGAGCGGCGCCATGTGGCGCTGGAGCGTGTCGATCAAGGCCGCCGCCGCATCGAGATCGGCATCGCTGAGTGCGAGCCGCGGATCGGAGCGATGCAGGCCGGACGCCTTGCCGGCGCGGCCAAGCGCGATCTGGGCGCGGATATCGGCGAGTGCGCCGGCAAGTCCCTTGGTGCCTTCGGTCGGCCGGGTGCCGCGCAGCACAGCGCGCTCCAGCACGCTCACCGCATGAGCGTCGAACGGGCTTGACGGATGCTTGAGCAAAGCGAGCAGCGGGATCGGCGCAAATTTGTGGCGCACGACGTCCGCCACCAGCCGCGCGAACACGCCTTCCGGCAGATCGGCCAGCGACTGGCCGCGCGAGTCATCGACCGGCACGTTCCAGCGCGCCAGCAGCGCGGCGACGCGGCGGCCGAGCGCGACGTCCGGCGTCACCAGAGCGGCGGTCTTTTTCGCGGTCTCCATCGCCTCGCGCAAGGTGACGGCAATGGCCAGCGCTTCTTCCTCGGCATTGGCGGTTTCGACAACCGCCACGTTGCCGATCGCGGCATCGGCGCGCGCGGCAAATTCAGTGTCGCCCGGCAGCGCCTGCCAGAGCTGGCTCGCCAGCGCGGGACGCAAGGCTTCCGAGGTGACGCGCTCGCGCCCATGCGGCGACGACGCGGCGAGCGCGGCGATATCGGAGCGCACAACGCCAATGCGCCTGATCAGCGAGGCCAGTGCGAATTGCGGGTGTCCATGCGCGGCGTCGTTGTCGCTGAGGATCGCCTCCCAGCTTTTGTCGTCGAGATCGGTGTCGAGGCCGGGCAGCACCACGGCGCCATGCGGCAGCTTCGCGATGGTGTCGAGCAAGATGGCGGTCGCCGGAATCGAGCCCGTGGAGCCGGCGGCGATGATCGGGTCGCTGGCATTGGCGAGGCGCTCGGTCTCGGCCTTGATCAGCAGGTCGCGGCGCTCGGCCGGTTCGATGCGATTGCCGCCGGCGAGAATCGCCGGCCATTGCGCGCGGATGAATTTGAGGAAGCCGAGCGTCAGGTCCCAGTATTTGTCGTGCTCGTCCGGCACCAAGTCGTCGAGCGCGTCCCACGGCACCTGCCGCGTCGTCATGTCGTCCATCAGCCGCGCCAGATCCTGCGCCAGGCGGAACGCTGTGACGGGATTGCTGGCGACCAGCGGCACGTGTCCGCGATCCTTCGGCGCGATGGTGGTCGCCCATTTCAGGATCAGCGCCGACAGCGGCAGCAGCCGCGACAGGCCGCTCATCGCTTCGGGAATGGCCAGCGCCTGTTCGGGCAGTTCGGCCTTGGCGGCTTCGGCGAAGGCAATGTCGTCCTCGTCGATGCCGCCGAGCGGCACGATGCGCGGCAGGATCGCGGCCTCCAAGTCAAGGCGGTCGAGGAACACGTCGCGGGCGACTCGGCAGGCGCGCTGCGTCGGCAGATAGAGCGTGGCGCGGGCGATTTCGAGCGGATCGCGCGAGACCGGATAGCCTTTCACCAGCCGCCCGGCGAGCAGCGCGTCGATCAGCACCTCGAGAAACGGCGCCGACGCGGGGATGGTGAAGAGGTTGGGCTTCATGCGGGCGATTTTATACGAAGCAATGGCCAGACCGCACGTCATTCCGGGGCGCGACGAAGTCGCGAACCCGGAATCCAGAGACAGATTCGGAAGATGTGGCTGGATTCCGGGCCCGCGCGTCGCACGCGCGTCCCGGAATGACGGGCAACGTTCAATCCTACCCCGTGCTCTCCGCGATCGCCTGTTCGGCCAGCGCAATGGCGTCGGGCGTGCCGACATGCATCCACAGGCCTTCGAGGCGTAGGCCGTAGAGCCGGCCGGCATCGATCGCCTCGTCGAACAATTTGGTCAGCGAGAAGGCGCCCTGCGGCGCGGCCTCGAACAGACGCGGCGTCAGGATCGCGGCCCCGGCAAAGACGAAGGGCGCGACCGTCCGCTCTTCCGGCCAGGCCAGGCGGCCGTCCGGCGCCATGGTGAAGTCGCCGCGGCCGTCATAGCCGATGCTGCCGGCGGTCGGCGCCAGCAGGAGCAGCGCATCCATCGCCGCGGCGTCGAAGTGCTCGGCGAGCCGCGTCAGGTTCGGCTGCACGCCGTCGATCCAGATGGTGTCGGAATTGATGTGGAAGAATGGCGCGCCGCCGAGCAAAGGCATGGCCTTGACCACGCCGCCGCCGGTGTCGAGCAGCTCGCCGCGTTCGTCGGAGATAACGATCTTCGGCGCCGTGCGCGCCGCCGTATGCGCGATGATCTGGTCGCCGAGATAATGCACGTTGACGATCGCCTGCCGAACGCCGGCATCTTTCAACCGGTCGAGCACATGATCGAGCAGCGGCTTGCCGGCGACCTTCACGAGCGGCTTCGGCATGGTCGCGGTCAAAGGCCGCATGCGCTGGCCGAAGCCGGCGGCCAGCACCATGGCGCTGTGCGGCGTGTCGATGCTCATGTGTCTGTCATGTCCGGGGCGGGAATGTTGGCGCCATACCAGTCGGCGAGCGGCGCCAGCGCCGGATGCGCCAGCGCGCGCTGCAGATAGGTCCATACGCGCGGCAGATGACGCAAATATTGCGGCTTGCCGTCGCGCTTGTCGAGCCGGGCGAAGATGCCGAGAATCTTGGAAGCGCGCTGCGCCGCCATCAGCGCGTAGAGGTGGATGAAGCGCTCGCGCTCGAAGCCGGGTTCATCCTCGCGGCCGCGCAGGTAGCGGATGAGCAACTGCACCTCGAGGTCTTCCGGCACATCGACGCGGGCGTCCTGCAACAGCGAGGCGACGTCGTAGGCGGCCGGGCCCATCACCGCATCCTGAAAATCGAGCAGGCCGATACGGCGGATGCCGTCGCGCTGCGGCAGCCAGATCAGGTTCGGCGAATGATAGTCGCGCAGCACCCAGGTCGTCGGCGCGTCCAGCGCCGGCTGCAGCATGCCGCGCCACAGCACGCGATACTCCGCGCGGCGTCCGCTGTCCGCCGCGACGCCCCGGTGCGGCAGGTACCAGTCGAACAGCAGCGACACCTCGATCAGCATCGCGTTCATGTCGAAGCGCGGCACGCGATGGGACACGCCGGGCTCGACCGGCAAATCGTTCGGCTTCGGCTTGCGATGCAGGGCCGCGAGCAGATCGGTGGCGATGCCGTAACGTTCGGCAATCGGCGTCGGCGGCTCGCCCTCGACCACCGTCTCGAGGCCGAGATCTTCCAGAATGAGCAGGCCGGCGGCGCGGTCGGCCGCGATGATGGCGGGCGCGGAAAACCCGGCTTCGCTCAGGGCGCGCGCCATGGCGATGAAAGGCGTCACATCCTCGGCGAGATGCGCGATGGCGCTGTAGGGCTTGCCGTCCTCGACCGGCGGCCCGTCGGGGCGGCGCGGCGAATTCATCAGGATGAAGCTTTCGCCCTCGCGCGTCAGCCGCTCATACATGCGGCTCGAGGCGTCGCCCTGCATGCGCGTGCGCGTGGCGTTGGCGAAGCCCTTGTCGTCGAGGAAGCGGCGCACGGCGGCGATGCGCTCGACACGCGCGGCGAGCTTGCCGAGGCCGGTCACCTTGCAATGTCTGAAGGTGTCGCCCTGACTGGCATCGAGCATCAGCGCGACATTGATGCGATCTTCCGGCAGATGACCGCGCGCGCGCTCCGGCCACTCGATCAGCATCACCTTGCTGGCGGCTTCATCGTCGAAGCCGAGTTCGGTGAGTTCGTCCGGTCCCGAGAGCCGGTAGAGGTCGGCATGCACCAGCGCGAAACGCGGCAGCTCATAGCTTTGCATCAACGTGAAGGTCGGGCTCGGCACCTCGGCGTCGTCGTCGCCGGCGACGTGGCGGATGAAGGCGCGCGCGAAAGCCGATTTGCCGGCGCCCAGATCGCCGAGCAGGGTGATGACATCGCCGGGCTCGACGAGATTGGCGATGTCGGCGGCGAGCCGGCGCGTTGCCTGCTCGTCGTGAAGCGCGAGGGAAAAGCTGTAGGCGGCAGGCGAAGACGGCGGCATCGAATCATCCAGCGGGCGGTCATTCTTTATAGGCGCAGCGAGCCGGAAGCCGCCAGCAGGTCTCCGCCACCTTCATGCCCCGATTGGGCCCGGTGCGACACCATTCCGCCACGTATGCGGAATCCTCGCGGAATTGCTGCGATCAGGGGTGCCGATCAGGAACGACTGCCTAAATAACACGTTCTCGACCGCGAGGGGTTTCGAACGAAGAAGATGGAGAATGTCTCATGCGTAAGTTGATTGCAGGTCTTTCCGTTGCGGCCGTGACCGCGGCTGCCGTGGCGCTTCCGGGCGTTGCCGGCGCCGTTGAAGCCCCGGGCCGGGGCGATGGGTACTATCCGTTGGCCGTACCGGCCGTGGGCGTCGCCACCGGCGCTGTCGTCGGCTTCGGTCTCTACAATGGCTGGTTCGGGGCGACTCCAACCATCGCCGGAAGTGCGCTGCCCACAACTGCGGCCGGCGCCGCGACCATGGGCGGCGTTGCCGGCGTGGGTACCGTCGCGTTGATCGACAGCGCGCTGCAGCCGTGCCGCGGCTTCCACGCGCTGTTCGGCGCGAACAAGGATGCCTGCGTCAATGGCGAGTATGTCGGCTATCAGCCGGAACCGCGCCGCGGCCGTTACGTCCGCTAATTACCCTCCCGGGTAAGTGTCGCGTTCGCGTAAGCGCATGCGTGAATGCGTGAGAAGGCCCCTGCAGTTCGCTGCAGGGGTCTTTCTTTTGTGTCTCAGGCCGCGCTGCGTTTTGCCGGCGTGATCCGGGCCGGAGCGGTCTCGACCGGGCGGCTCTGCTGCTCGGCCGGGAAGACGCACGTTACCGTGGTGCCCTCGCCCACCGTGGAATCGATGGTCACCGTGCCGCCGTGCAGCTCGACGAAGGAGCGCACCAGCGACAGCCCCAGCCCGGTGCCGCGATGGCCGGAGCCGTTGGCGTCGGTTTCGAACAGGTCGAACACCTTGTCCTGCCGGTCCGGCTCGATACCGGGGCCGCGATCGCTGACCGCGAATATCACGGTCTCGCCGTCGCGCCTGGCGGTGAGTGTCACCGCGGCGTGCGGCGGCGAGAAGCCGACGGCGTTCGACAACAGATTGAACAGCACCTGCCTCAACCGCTTGGCGTCGGCGGTGAAACTGCCGATGCCGGCGTCGGCGGTGATGTCGAGCGTAATGTGGTTCGGGATCAGGCGATCCTGCACGCCTTCGGCCGCTTCGAACATGCTGGCGCGGATATCGACCTGCGCCAGGTTCAGCGTCATGGCGCCGGCATCGATGGTGGCGAGATCGAGGATGTTGTTGATGATAGCCAGCAGGGCGTTGGTCGAGGTGGTGATGTAGCCGAGATATTCGCGCTGCTTGCCGGTCAGCGGGCCGAAGGCCGAATCGCCGAGAAGATTGGCGAAGCCGATGATGTTGGTCAGCGGCGAGCGCAGTTCGTAGGACACGTGATGCACGAACTCGATCTTGATCGAGTCGGCGGCGACCAGCGCCTCATTGCGTTCGCGCAGCGCGCGCTCGACATTCACCGTGTCGGTGACGTCCTGGAAGGTGACCAGCGTGGCGCCGTCCGGCAGCGGCATGGTCGCCATGTTGATCATCATGCCGTCGCGGCGTTCGATGGTGGCGGCGACTGGTTCGCGGTTGTCGATGCCGGTCACGGCGCTGCGCAGCGAGCGCCATACCGAGCCGTCGTCGTGCAGGGCCTGCGTCCAGGCGGTGACGGCCTCGACATGCGGATGGGTGTCGAGCGCCTCGGGCGTCAGCTTCCACATGCTCTGGAATGCCGGATTGTGCAGGCGCACGCGGCCGTCGGAGCCGAACACGGCGACCGCCTCGCCGAGGTGGTCGAGCGTCTCGCTCTGCACCTTGATCAGCGCCTCGAAGCGCCGGCGCATTTCCAGCCGCTCGGTGACGTCGTCATAGAGATAAGTGACGCCGCCTTCCGGATTGGGCGTGGTGACGACGCGCAAGGTGCGGTTGTCGGGCAGGTGCCACATATGCTCTTTCGGCTCGACGGCGCGATAGGCTTCGTAGAGCTGCTGCTTCCACTGCTTGAAGTCCTGCTCTTCCGGCAGCTTGCGGGCGCTGCGCAAGGTGTCGAGCACCGCGGTGTCGGTCGGCGCCTGCTCCAGCAGCGCCGGATCGAGATCGAACAGCACGCGGAAGGCGGTGTTGTAGAAGGCGAGCTTGCGGTCGGCGTTGAAGATGGCGACGCCGGTGGCGAGCTGATCGAGCACGCGGCGATGCGCCTCGGTCATGCGCTGAAGCTCGGTGCGCATGGCCTCGGCTTCGGTGCGGTCCACCGCCATGCCGGCGGAACCCGTCGCGGTCGGCGCATCGACGACATCGAAAATGCGGCGCTCGCCCGCGACCACGGCCGGCAGACGCCGCGTGAAGCACTCGCCGTCGGCGCGCAGGCGCGCGATTTCGGCGCGCGCGGTGCGCTCCAGCAGTTCGAGCTCGCGCGCCACGGCGTCGGCCGCGTCGTTGGCCTCGACCGCGCGGGCATAGGCGCTGTTGGCGAAGATGAGACGGCCGGCGGCATCGCGAGCCCAGGCCGGGGCGGGCATCGTCTCGAGCATCGTCTTCAGCGTCTCGAGATCGCCGGCTAGGCGATCGTGGCGCGTGGAGATTTCCACGAGTTCGCTTTCGATGCCGCTGACATCGCGCAGGCGGAGAATGGCGCGGCCGCCGAGCGCACGGCCTTCGGCCTCCAGCGGCCGGCCGGCTTGCGTTGTCAGCGTCATGGTGAAGCCGCGGCCGTCGCCGCGCAGACGCGTGACCGCGTCCTCGAGGTGCTGCGCCGCGCCCGGCTCGAGCCAGGTGCCGAACGCGAGCACGCGCGGCGTGCCGGAGCCGACGATGGACGTGTCGCCGATAATGTCCGGTTCGTCCGAAGCGGCCGGCCAGGTCACGAGCACTTGCGGTTCGGACAGCAGCAATTGCCTGAGCCGGTCGATCTCGGCCTGCATGGCCATGGCTTCGTCGCGCGACACGACGGTGCGGCGGTTGCCATAGCGCGTGCGCGCCAGCGCGATGGTGGCGAGAACCGAGAAGCCGACGAGACCGCCGATGATGGTCAGCGTCGCGAAGTCATGACGGCCGAACGAGCTGCCGGCCTGTTCGATGGCTGGCTGGGCGAGCGCGAAGGTGCCGCTCGCGGTCCATGCGGCGGCGGCAAGCGCCACGCGCGATACGGATCCCAGGAATCCGTATTGCTTCGGACGAGAGCGCGTGTTCGTCGTCCGGTGTGCTGCCGGCATTCCCAATGGCCCCAAGAATCGTGTCGAGCGACGTGGCAGGCGATGCATCGGATACGACATTCTCCGGCCTATGACAGGCGCGCCGGAGCATGCGGATGCGATCGACCTATCGCTCGCGAATCATTGGACTTTACCCTTGCGGCGAGTCGCGCCGAAAGAGTCCATATGGGGAACGGAGCAAGGAGTGGCGACGTTTTCGGCGACGGCGGCGATTACGCCTTCTGGCGCGCGCGCCGGGTCATGTCGTCGATATTGATGCGGCCGAGCGCCGCCGAGAAGGAACGCTCGGCTTCGGCCAGCGCCGGTTGCACGATATCGTTCACCAGGCCGGACGGCGGCGCGGACGGATCCTCGGCCTCATCGGTGGTGGAGGCGGCGCGCAGGATGTCCTCGGCGGTGATGTAGCGGTGCTCGCGGGCGAGTTCGTAGCCGCCATGGGGGCCGCGGATACCGCGCAGAATGCCGTCGCGAACGAGAGCCTGCAGAACCGGTTCAAGATGGCGGGGCGGCAGCTTGTGGCGGGCGGCAAGCGCTTTGGCCGAGACCGGGCGGCTCTCGGAATTAATGGCCACATCGATTACGGCGGCAATGGCCAGAACGCCTTTGCGGGAAACGAGCGGCATTGTCAGGGCACCACGGAAGCTAATACCCCCGAGGTAATAGATTACAGTTACGGTGACGTCCAGCGCAAAGCGGCAAAAATTTGTCGTCAACTTCCAGTTGAGCCGAATCCGCCCGAACCCCGCACGGTCTGATCGAGAACCGCGGCTTTTACAAATGTTGCGCGCGTGACGGTTGCGATCACGCACTGCGCGATTCGCATGCCGCGGCTGACGACGACCGAATCGGCGCCAAGATTGACGAGCAGCACTTGCACCTCGCCGCGATAATCGGCGTCGATGGTGCCGGGCGAGTTGAGAACGGTGAGGCCCTGCTTCACAGCGAGACCGGAGCGCGGCCGCACCTGCGCCTCGAATCCTTCCGGCAAAGCGAAAGCGAGTCCGGTCGGCACCAGCGCACGCGCGCCAGGCCCGATGGTGAGCGGCGCATCTTCAGGCACGGCGGCGGTCAGATCGAAGCCGGCGGCGAGCGCGCTCTGATAGGCGGGCGGCGGCAGGCCTTCGCCGTGCGGCAACTGCATGATGCGGAGTTCGACGTTCAAGGTCTGTCCTTCCCGATGGTGGCGGCGATTTTGGCGATCAGCATCGCGGCGGCTTCTTCCTTGCTCTGCGGCGGCCAGTCGTCAACGCCGTCTTTGGTGACGAGATGGATGGTGTTGCTGTCGCCGCCCATGATGCCGGTCGCCGGCGAGACGTCATTGGCCAGTATCCAGTCGCAGCCTTTTCTGGCGAGCTTGGCTTTGGCATTGGCGATAACGTTTTCGGTTTCCGCCGCGAAGCCGATGACCAGCGGCGGCCGGTCCTTGCTGCGGTGCGCGATGGTGGAGAGAATATCCGGGTTTTCCGTCAGCGACAGTTGCGGCACGGCTGCGCCCGCCTGCTTCTTGATCTTCTGCTCGCCGGCATTGGCGACGCGCCAGTCCGCCACCGCGGCGGCGAAAATGGCAATATCCACGGGCAGCGCCGTCTCCACGGCGCCCAGCATGTCGCGCGCGCTTTCGACCTCAATGACATTGACGCCGTCCGGCTTGCGCAAGGTCACCGGGCCGCTGATGAGCGTTACCGAAGCGCCGGCTTCCGCCGCTGCGGCGGCGATGGCGTAACCCTGTTTACCGGAGGAGCGGTTGGCGATGTAGCGCACCGGATCGATCGGCTCATGCGTCGGGCCGGCGGTGATAAGGATGCGTTTGCCTTTGAGCGGTTGCAGCGTCGTTTCGGCCTTGAGCAGACGATCGACGGCGCCGGCGATTTCGAGCGGCTCGGCCATGCGGCCTTTGCCGTGCTCGCCGCGCTCCGCCATCTCGCCGGCATTGGGGCCGATCAGCGCGACGCCGTCGGCTTTCAGTTGCGACAGATTGCGCTGCGTCGCCTTGTGCGACCACATCGCCGGGTTCATCGCCGGCGCGAGCAGTATCTTCGCCCGCGTCGCCAGCAGCACGGCGGTGGCGAGATCGCCCACGAGACCTTGCGCCATCTTCGCCATCAGGTCGGCGGTGGCCGGCGCGACGACGACAAGATCGGTTTCGCGCGCGAGGCGAATATGGCCGACATCGAATTCGTGGTCGGGATTGAACAGGTCGGTATAGACGCGGCCGCCGGCCAGCGCGCCGGCGGCGAGCGGCGTGACGAACTCTGCTGCCGCCTGCGTGAGGATGCAGCGCACTGCGTAGCCGCGCTCCTTGAGCCGGCGGATGAGGTCGAGCGATTTGTAGGCGGCGATGCCGCCGCCGATGATCAGCAGTACGCGCGCCTGGCTGGTGGCGGCCGCGCTCGCGGCAGGCGCGGCGGGCTGCGCGGGCGCCTCGGTTTCGCCGGCGGCCTCGCGCAAAATGCTGCGCACCTCGTCCTCGACCGAGCGGCCATTGCGCGCCGCGCGCAGCCGGAGCTGCTGCTTGAGCGCCTCGTCGAGCTGCCGGACGGTCAGCGACGCCATGGAAAAACTCCATCAGATCAAAGGTATATTCCATTATGATTGCATTGATACCAATGCAATCATATCGAGATCATAGTCTGGAAGGTTGACAACGGCCAGCCGTCCTATATTTAACAGATCGGTTATTTAACTATTTGGCTAAATACGATGCTCGACACCGACCGTCTCAACGCCACCTTCGCCGCGCTGGCCGATCCGACGCGCCGCGCCATTCTGGCGCGCCTCGCGCTTGGCGAAACCTCGGTGCAGAAGCTGGCCGAGCCCTTCGCCATCAGCCTGCCCGCCATCTCGCGGCACCTGAAGGTGCTGGAGCATGCCGGCCTCATCAGCCGCGGCCGCGACGCGCAGATGCGGCCGTGCAAGATCGACACGGCCGGCCTCATCGGCGTCGATCACTGGCTCGAGGAATATCGCAAGCTGTGGGGCCAGAGCATGGACAAGCTCGAGAGCTATCTCGAGGTGATGAAGGCGCAGCAGGGCGCCGCGCCGCCAAAGAAATCCCGTTCGGTGAAGCGTCAAGGAGCAAGCCATGGCCGTAAAGACTGATCTCGATCTCAGCGATCCCGTTGCCATCAAGGGCACGCGCGAGTTCGACGCGCCGGTCGCGCTGGTGTTCGCGGCCTTCACCGACCCGACGCATCTGGCGCAATGGTGGGGGCCGAACGGCTTCACCACCACGACCTCGCATTTCGAGTTCAGGCCGGGCGGCGTCTGGCGCTTCGTCATGCACGGGCCGGACGGCCGCGATTACCAGAACCGCGTTACCTTCGACGCGATCGAGGCCAACAAACGCATCGCCTATCACCACGGCGGCGGCGAGGAGGATCTCGAGCCGGTAAGCTTCGCCCAGACGGTGACCTTCGAGGATATCGGCCAGGGCCGCACCCGCATCGTCTGGCACGGCGTCTTCCCGACTGCCGAAATGCGCGACTTCGTCATCAAGGAATACGGCGCCGACAAGGGCCTGCAGGAAACCACGGCGCGGCTCGCGGGCTATGTCGCCACCATGGCGCGGAGTTAGAATGATGACCCTGAAGCTCTACTATCACCCGCTGTCGTCCTACTGCCACAAGGCGATAATCGCGCTCTACGAGAACGACATTCCGTTCGAGCCGGTGGTGGTGAACCTGATGGACCCCGTTTCCAGCGCGGAAATGCGGGCGCTTTGGCCGGTCGGCAAATTTCCGGTCCTCAAGGACGAGAAGCGCGGCCACGCCATCGCCGAATCGAGCGTCATCATCGACTATCTCGACACCTACTATGCGCAAAAGCGCCTGATCCCGGCGGATGCCGATGCCGCCTGGCAGGCGCGGATGTGGGATCGTTTCTTCGATCTCTACGTGATGGAGAAGCAGGGCAAGCTGGTCGACGACAATCTGCGTCCCGCGGAGGCGCGCGACCCTCACGGCGTCGCCAAGGCGAAGGAGGCGCTGGAAAAGTCCTACGCGATCGTCGAGAGCAAGCTCGGCGCCAGCGATACCTGGATCCTCGGCGACGATTATTCGCTGGCCGACTGCGCCGCGTCGCCGGCGCTGTTCTATGCCAGCCTCGTCGTGCCGATCACCGACGCAACACCGAAGCTCAAGGCTTACTATGAGCGGCTGGTGCGGCGGCCATCATACTTGCGTGCGCTCAAGGAAGCCGAGCCGTTCTTCGACTGGGTGCCGATGGATGTGAAGCCGCGCATGCCGGCCTAAGGCTACAGAAGCGCCATCAGCGCCTTGCGCAAATCGTCAGCGCTCCCGTTCGCGATCCTGAACTCGAGCGTGGTGTGGGCCTCGCGCCAGATCGGATAGGCCTGCGCCAGCAGTGCGCGGCCCTCCGGCGTGATGCCGAGGCGGCGGCTGCGCCTGTCGTCCTTGTCGACGGCGATGGTAATCAGGCCGCGCCGTTCCAGCGGCTTCAGATTCGCGGTGAGCGTGGTGCGGTCCATGGCCAGCAGTTCCGCGACGCTGCCGATGGTCGGCGGTTCCGGGCGATTGAGCGACGTCAGCAGCGAAAACTGCCCGCTGGTCAGATCGAGAGGCCGCAGCACCTCGTCGAAGCGCCGCGCCAGCGCCCGCGCGGCACGCTGTACATGCAGGCACAGGCAGGCATCGCGCACCTCGATGGTCTTGTCGAAGCCCATCGCCGGCAACGCTTCGGCCGCGCCGGCGCGCGCCAAATCCGGCTTCTTGTCTTGACGTATTGACATACCGGATAATATGTTGATATCAACGTATATGTCAAGGAAAGCCGCACAGGGCGGCCCGCCAATGCACAGCGATGAACGCTCATCGCACTAGGAAGGAAACGACATGCAGGTTCAGCCTTATTTGAGCTTCGAAGGCCGCTGCGAGGAAGCGCTGGAATTCTACAAGAAGGCGGTTGGCGCGCAGGTCGAGGTCATGATGCGCTTCAGCGACGCGCCGGCCGATGGCGGCATGTCCGATGAAGGCTGCGGCGGCCCGATGCCGCCGGCGAACAAGATCATGCACTCGAGCTTCAAGGTCGGCGATAGCGTCGTCATGGCGACCGACGGCATGACCAGCGGCAAGACGGATTTCAAGGGCATCTCGCTGGCGCTCTCGACCAAGGACGATGCCGAAGCCAAACGGATGTTCGACGCCTTGAGCGAAGGCGGCACCGTGATGCAACCGCTGATGAAAACCTTCTTCGCCTCCAGCTTCGGCATGGTCGCCGACAAGTTCGGCGTCGCGTGGATGGTGGTCACCGCGCCGTAGGGCAGTGACTCAAGGCCGGGGGGCAACAAGGAGGACTCGGATGCTCGATATCAATAAAACGCTGCCCTCGGCCCGCACCCTGGCCGAGAACAATTCGGTCCGCATCAAGGGCGAAAGCGCGGACTATCGCAAGGCGCGCACCGCGCTGCTCGCCGAAGAGATCGAACTGCGCCGTCACATCGAGCGCGTCGCGCAAATGCGCCGCGCTTTGCCGCCCGGCGCCGAGGTGAAGAACTACAGTTTCGCCGGCGAAAGCGGTCCGACCGATCTCGACGGCATGTTCGGCGACAAGCAGTCGCTCGTCGTCTACACCTACATGTTCGGCCCGCAGCGCGAGCGGCCATGCCCGATGTGCACCTCGTTGCTGGCGTCATTCGAAGGCGAGGCGCGCGACATCATGCAGAACGTGGCGCTCGCGGTAACGGCGCGCTCGCCGATCGAGCGCCTCAAGCACTTCAAGAGCGAGCGCGGCTGGCGCGACCTCAAACTCTATTCCGACACCTCCGGCGAGTTCAGCCGCGATTTCAACGCCGTCGGTCCGAACGGCGAGGAATGGCCGGGGCTGCACGTTTTCACGCGTCGCGATGGTACGCTGCGTCATTTCTGGAGCGGCGAGATGGACGATTCCACCGCCGATCCCGGCCAGGACCCGCGCGGGGCGCCGGACCTGATGCCGCTGTGGACCGTGCTCGACTGCACGCCGGAAGGCCGCAAGCCCGACTGGTATCCGAAACTCGATTACGGCCGCTGACACCGGCGCCACAGGTTCAGTTCAGCGGACGGACCGCTCAGGCCGTCACGCGCATGGAGGACCATGCCCATGATCACCGTATCCGCTTTCCGCTGGGTGCCCGATTTCGCACGCGGCCAGGTCCGCGACCTGCGCGTGCGCTGGGCGCTGGAGGAGGCCGGTCTTCCGTACCGGACGCGCCTTCTCGAACAGGGCGATCAGGACAAGGAAGAGTACCGCGCGCTGCAGCCGTTCGGGCAGGTGCCGATTTTCGAGGACGATGGGTTCGCACTGTTCGAGACGGGCGCCATCGTGCTCCACCTCGGTGAGCGAACCGAAGCGCTGCTGCCGCGCGACGAGAAGGCGCGGGCACGCGCCGTGCAATGGCTTATCGCCGCGCTCAATTCGGTCGAGCCCTCCATCCTGAACCTGGCGTTGATCGATATCTTTTACGCCAAGGAGGAGTGGGCCAAACTGCGCCGGCCCGGCGCCACCGAGTTCGTGCAGCGCCGCCTTGGCGGTCTGTCGAAGGCCCTCGGCGGCAAGCCCTATCTCGACGGCGATCGTTTCACCGCGGGCGATTTGATGATGTCGACCGTGCTGCGCATTCTCAATTATTCCGACCTGGTCAAAAGCGACGCGCGACTGTGGGCTTACCTCGAGCGCTGCACCGCCAGGCCGGCCTTCAAGCGCGCGCTTGACGCGCAGCTCGGCGATTTCCGCGACGCAGCCTGACGATTTGCCCTCCGTGCGGCGTCAGGTCGCGCGACAAACCGGAATGAAATGGAGAATGATGAATGGCTCACGCCAAACACAAGCTGGCCACCTGTCTCTGGTTCGACAAGCAGGCCGAGGAAGCGGCGAAGTTCTATTGCTCGGTGTTCAGGAATTCGAAGATGGGCCGCACGGCCTATTATCCGAATGCCGGGCAGGAGACCCACGGCAAGGCGGCGGATTCGGTGTTGACGGTGGAGTTCGAGCTCGAGGGTATGGCGTTCACGGCGCTCAATGCCGGGCCGCAGTTCAAGTTCAACGAAGCCATCTCGCTGCAGGTGCCCTGCGAGACGCAGGAGGAGATCGACTACTACTGGAATGCGCTGACCGTCGACGGCGGCGAGGAAGGCCCGTGCGGCTGGCTGAAGGATAAATACGGCCTGTCCTGGCAGGTGTTTCCCGCCTTCATGGGGGACATTCTGGCCGGTCCCGATCGCGCCGGCGCGGCGCGGGCGATGGACGCCTTCATGAAAATGAAGAAGTTCGACCTGGCGGCGGTGAAGAAGGCTTACGAAGGCAAATAGAAGCTCGACCGGAAAAGCAACGAGGAAACGCACAATGACTTACGTCGATGGATTTCTGCTCGCGCTGCCGAAGAAGAATCTGGCGGCTTACAAGAAAATGGCGACCGTCGCCGCCAAGGTCTGGATGGGCTACGGCGCGCTGTCCTACGTCGAAGCCGTGGCCGACGACGTCAAGCCCGGCAAGCTGACGTCGTTCCCGCAGGCCGTGAAGCTCAAGAAGGGCGAGGTCGTCGTCTTCTCGTGGATCACCTACAAGTCCCGCAAGGCGCGCGACTCCATCCTCCGCAAGGTGATGAAGGACAAGCGCATGACGCCGTACATGAACGACACGAAGAAAATGCCGTTCGACGGCAAGCGCATGGTCTATGGCGGCTTCAAGTCGTTCGTGGAGAAGTAGCGATTGTCATTCCGGGGCGTGCGCGCAGCGCACGAGCCCGGAATTATCAAAGAGATGTAAGGGCGCCTCTATACTCCGCTCGTCCCCGCGGAAGCGGGGACCCAGACTAAGCGTCATCGCTGTAAGAAAGTCTGGACCCCCGCCTTCGCGGGGGTGAGCGGAGGCTGGAGAACGCTCTTGGAACGACCTTGCAGCGCTCCGAACGTTAAACCAGCATCCACAAAATCACGCCGAGCAGCGCGGCGATGACCCACAGCGCCGCCGTGCTCGCGCGGTTGCGGCGCGCTTCAGCCTTGCCGATCGCCGCCACCGTCTCCGGCGCCAGCACCAGGCCGTTGCGCGTCATGGCATCGACCTGCTCGAGCATCGTGCCGGCGCGCATCAGCAGCGATGGCACCTGCGCGGCGAAGCGGCCGAGCTCGCCGACCCCGCCCGCGGCGTCTTCCAGTTTGCCGATGGGGCCGAGATTGCGCGCGATCCATTCGCGCACCACCGGATCGGCCGTCTTCCACATGTCGAGCTTCGGATCGAACGTCCGCGCCACGCCCTCGACCACCACCATGGTCTTCTGCAGCAGGATCAGCTCCGGCCGCGTCTGCATGTCGAAGATGCCGGTGACCTCGAACAGCAAGGTCAGCAGCTTGGCCATCGAGATGTCTTCGGCGGTGCGGTTGTGGATCGGCTCGCCGATGGCGCGGATCGCCTGCGCGAAAGCCTCCACCGAATGATGCCGCGGCACATAGCCGGCGTCGAAATGCACCTGCGCGACGCGCATGTAATCGCGGGTGATGAAGCCGAACAGGATCTCGGCGAGGAAGCGGCGTTCCTTCGGCCCGAGCCGGCCCATGATGCCGAAATCGACTGCGACCAGCCGGCCCTCGTCATCGACGAACAGATTGCCCGGATGCATGTCGGCATGGAAGAAGCCGTCACGCAAAGCATGGCGCAGGAAGCTCTGGATCACGATGCGGCCGAGCGCCGGCAGGTCGAAGCCCTTGGCTTCCAGCCCGGCGCGGTCGTTGAGCTTGGTGCCGCCGACCCATTCCATGGTCAGCACTTCGCGCGCGGTGCGGTCCCAGTCGATGCCGGGCACGCGGAACTCCGGATCGTCCTTGGTGTTCTCCGCCATCTCCGACAAGGCCGCGGCCTCGAGGCGGAAATCCATTTCCAGCCGCACCGAGCGGTCGAGCGTGTTGACGACTTCGACGAAACGCAGACGCTGCGCTTCCGGCGACAGCGCTTCGGCGTTGCGCGCGGCGAAATAGAAGGCGTCGAGATCGACGCGGAAGCGCCGCTCCACGCCGGGCCGCAGGATCTTCACCGCAACGGTCTTGCGCACGCCATCGACATCGACTTCGGCGCGGTGCACCTGCGCGATCGATGCCGCCGCGACGGACGGCCCGAAGCTCGCATAGGCGCTGGCGACCGGCCGTTCCAGCGCCTCCGTGACCACGGCTTCCGCCTCCGCTTGCGGAAACGCCGGCATCTTGTCCTGCAGCGATTCCAGATCGCGCGCGATCACGGTGCCGACCACGTCGGGCCGCGTCGCCAGGAACTGGCCGAGCTTGACGTAAGTGGGCCCGAGCCGCCGCAGCGCCGCCGCCAGCCGGCTTTCGCCGCTGCGCGCGCCGCGCCGCTCGATCAGCCGCGCCAGCGTAATGCCGGTGCGCGCCGGCATCGGCAGCGGCCGCGTATCGACCAGGCCGAACACGCCCTCGCGCGCGAACACGTAGCCGGCGCGCGACAGGCGGATGAGGTGGGAAATGCCGGCGATCACAATTTCCAGCCCGAATGCATCGCCACGACGCCGCCGGTCATCGGCGTGAACGAGACGCGGCGGAAGCCGGCGTCGGTGATCATCTGCGCGAAGGCCTTGGGCTTGGGAAACTTGCGGATCGATTCCACGAGATACTGGTAGGCCTCGCGGTCGCCGGTGACGCGCTCGCCGACGCGCGGGATCACCTTGAACGAATACAGCTCATAGATCTTGTCGAGCCCCGGCACATCGACCGACGAGAATTCCAGGCACAGGAAGCGGCCGCCATACTTCAGCACGCGATGCGCTTCCTTGAGCGCCTTGTCGATGCGCGGCACGTTGCGGATGCCGAAGGCGATGGTGACGCAATCAAAGCTCTTGTCGGCGTAGGGCAGCTCCTCGGCATTGCCCTGCTCGAAGGTGACCTGGCCGTCGAGGCCGCGCTTCTCGGCGCGCTCGCGGCCCACGGCGAGCATCTCGGCATTGATGTCGCACACCGTGACGCGGGTGCCGGTGCCGCCGGCCTCGACCGTGCGGAAGGCGACGTCGCCGGTGCCGCCGGCGAGATCGAGCAGCGCGAATTCTTTGTCGCCCTTGGGAGGATTGACCGCCGTGACCAGCGCATCCTTCCACGGCCGGTGGAGACCGCCGGACATCAGGTCGTTCATCAGGTCGTAGCGCCGGGCCACCGAATGGAACACGTCATCGACCAGCCCCTGCTTCTCGGTCAGGGGCACGTCGCGGTAGCCGAAATGCGTTTCGTCAGCCTTGGTCATCAGCCAATAATCCTTTGCGGGCAGGACCATAGCGCGGCAGACGGCAAGGCGCTATCAATCTATCCGGTCATTCCGGGGCGCGGCCGAAGGCCGCGAACCCGGAATCCAGCCACGGCCACTCTGCTCGCATCTGGATTCCGGGTCCGCGAGCTTTGCTCGCGTCCCGGAATGACGAGTTTGACCATGCCCGAATTGCCCGAAGTCGAGACGGTACGCAGGGGCCTTGCCCCCGCCATGGAGGGTGCGCGCATCGACAAGGTCGAGGTGCGGCACCGCGGCCTGCGCTGGCCGATCGCCAGGGACTTCGAAAAGCGCATCGAGGGCCAGACCGTCGAGGGCCTCGGCCGACGCGCCAAATATCTCACCGCCGACCTGTCCTCGGGCGACGTGCTCATCATGCATCTGGGCATGTCGGGCTCGTTCCGCGTCGGGCATGAATCGCGGCCGGGCATTTACCATCACGAGAAGTCCAAGAGCGTGGCGCACGACCACGTCGTCTTTCACCTGTCGAATGGCGAGACGGTGACGTTCAACGATCCGCGCCGCTTCGGCTCGATGAAGCTGGTTGCGCGCGTCAAGCTCGATTCCGAACCGCTCTTGAAAAGCATCGGCCCCGAGCCGCTTGGCAATGAATTCGACGCGGCCATGCTCGCCGCTGCCTGCGCCGGGAAGAAGACATCGCTCAAGGCGGCGCTGCTCGACCAGCGCGTCGTTGCTGGCCTCGGCAATATCTATGTCTGCGAGGCGCTGTACCGCGCGCATTTGTCGCCCAAGCGCATCGCCGCCACCATCGCCGATCGTCATGGCAGGCCGAACGAGCGCGCGGTTGCGCTGGTCGTCGCCATCAAGGCGGTGCTCAACGACGCCATCAAGGCCGGCGGCTCGTCGCTGCGCGATCACCGCCGCGCCGACGGCTCGCTCGGCGATTTCCAGCACAATTTTCTGGTCTACGACCGCGAAGGGCAGAAGTGCCCGGACGGCAAGGGGACGGTGAAGCGCATTGTCCAGAACGGCCGCTCGACCTTCTATTGCCCGGGTTGTCAAAAGTAGGAAAAATTTGCCAGAAATGAGCTAACGCCACAGCGCAACGCCGGGAGCAGTCAATGGCATACGGAAACATCATCGTCGACACCAAGGGCCGCGTCGGCGTCATCACGCTGAACCGCCCCACTGCGCTCAATGCGCTCAACCGCGCGCTGATGGGCGAACTGACGCAGGCGGTCGTCGACTTCCAGAACAACGACGCCATCGGCTGTCTGCTGATCACCGGCAGCGACAAGGCCTTCGCCGCCGGCGCCGACATCAAGGAGATGGCGGAGAAGTCGTTCATCGACGCCTATCTCGGCAATTTCGCCGCCGACTGGCATGCGCCGACCAAGACGCGCAAGCCTGTGGTCGCCGCGGTCGCCGGCTTCGCGCTCGGCGGCGGCTGCGAACTTGCCATGCTGTGCGATATCATCATCGCCGCCGACACCGCCAAGTTCGGCCAGCCCGAGATCAAGCTCGGCGTCATTCCCGGCATCGGCGGCACGCAGCGCCTGACGCGCGCCATCGGCAAGGCCAAGGCGATGGACCTCGTTCTCACCGGGCGCATGATGGACGCCGCCGAAGCCGAGCGCTCCGGCCTCGTCGCCCGCGTCGTGCCGGCGGCGCAGTTGATGGACGAGGCGATGAAGGCGGCCGAGACCATTGCCGGCATGTCGCTGCCGTCGGTGCTGGCGGCCAAGGAGTCGGTCGATACCGCTTTCGAGACGTCGCTCGCCGAAGGCCTGCGCTTCGAGCGCCGCATCTTCCATGCGCTGTTCGCGACGGAAGACCAGAAGGAGGGCATGAAGGCCTTCATCGAGAAGCGCAAGCCGCAGTGGAAGAACAAGTAACTGACAGAGTCACGATTCTCCTGCCCCGGACGCGCTGCGGCGTCCTCACTTCCCCTCTCCCCTTGAGGAAGAGGGTGGCGAACATTGAGCGAAGCGAAATGTGAGCCGGGAGAGGGGTTGCTTCCATTGCGCGCCGACCCCTCTCCCGCCCTCGCTATCGCTCGGGCACCCTCTCCCTCAAGGGGAGAGGGGAAGAAAGAAAGCGGCTATTTGCGGACACAAATAACCCTTGCCACCGCCTCGCGCGGGTCGGCGGTCGAGGTGGCCGGTTGCGCCACCTTGTGCGCGTCGAGGAGGCCGCGGATCTGATCGGCGCGGATGAGGCGCACCGGCGGCGCCGCGGGCGCGATGCTGGCCAGCACGGTGTTGCGCATTTCGGTGACGCCGATCAGGTGTCCGCTCGCGTCGATCGCCGCCGCGCCCGAGAAGCCCGCCATCGGCACCGGGTCGCGCAGCTCGAGCGCATTGCCGCCGTTCAGCTTCGCCTTGATCTCGGTGAGCTTGCCGAGGCCGCCGCTCTCTTTCGGGTCGGGAATGCCGGCGATGGTCACATCGCCCTTGGCCGCGGGCGCGGAATGACGCGGCAGCGCCAGCGGCGTCATGTTGCGCGCGCCATAGACGCGCAGCAGCGCCAGTCCCTTGTCCTCGCCGATGCGCTCGGCGTCGCCGAAGCCGCCGGCGACGATCACCTGACAGCCTTGCGTCAGCCGCGCATCGGCGACGATGTGTCCCTGCGCGCTGACGACGAGCCCGCTGCCGTATTCGACCGACTTTGCCAATGTCGCGAACGGCGCGGCGCGCTGCGGAAACGGCGAGAAGGCGGACGCCATCGCCACCATCACCGGCGCGACGATGCCTTCCATCGCCTGATCGTAGAGCATGGTGAAGCCGCGCACTTCGCCGTTGCGGATCTGCGCGCGCACGGAAAATTTCTTCAGGCCCTGCAGGCCGCTGATGAAAAAGCTGTCGTCGCGCAGGATGCTGTATTCGATCTTGCGCGTCGCCGGCTCCTGCTTTTCGCGCTCGAACAGCGCCGACAGCTTCAGCGACGGCTCGACATGGCGAAACGTCTCGACCTGCACGTCGCCGTAGCGCGACGACCAGTGCGTGCCGCGTCTGGCCTCGCGCGCCAGCGGCACCATCTTGGTCGGCAGGCCGATGCGGATGCCGGTCGCCGGATCGACGACCACGCTCCAGCCGAACTCGTCCTGATAATTCTTCGCCGCCCCGACCAGCTCGCTGCGCTCGCGATCGGTCAGCGTGCCGGTGACCTTGTAGTTCTTGCGCTTCTGGAAATTCTTGATGGCGACGGCGAGCGGATCGTCGCCGTTCTCGGCGGCGCCGGTGAAATCGCCCGACCACAACAGCGCCGCCTGGATCAGCAGGCGCTCGTCGGAGGCGTTGCCGTAAAGCGTGTCGCCGTCATTGCCGGCTTCCGTCGCCGGATTGACCGGCTTGGCCTCCGGCAACGCCGCGGCGTCCGGGCCCGGCGCAATGGCCACGAGCTCGGCGGCCGCCGGAGTTTTCAGAACCTCGGGGCGCGGCCGCGGCATGGCGATGGCCATCGGCGCGTCGGTCTTGTCGGGCGCCTTCGCCTCCGGCGTTTTTGTTTCGGATGTCTTCGGGTCGGGAGCCTTTGCCTCAGGGGCCTTTGCGTCAGGAGCTTTGGCGTCCTGAGGCTTTGTCTCCGGCGCGACAGCAGCAACAGGCTTCAATGCGTCAGGCTTGGGCTGCGGCAAGGGACTGGCCGGCGTCGTCGCGGCGGCCTGCTTGTCGGCCGGCTTTTGCGCGGGCTTTTCTGCCGATCTGGCCGGCTTGTTATGAGCGGGCTTGTCGGCGTGAGCCGGCGCGGCGTCTTCAACGGGGTAGGGCGCTGCATCGGGACCGCCCGGCTGCGCGGCCGCGCCACCGGCGCCAAAACCAAGCGCCAGCGTCGCCGTCACCGCCAAAAGGGGGCCGAAACGCATACCGTTTACTCAATGCTAACCAATCGGGCCACCTTAGCCCAACAGGGAGGTGGCGCAACCGCCGGGCGGAAATTGCATTAACCGGCTCGTTTTGCCGCGGTTGAGTGTTAAATTGACGGCAAATGACAGCCCTTCCCCCCCTCAGCCGCGACGAACTCGAACGCTATGCCCGCCACATCGTCATGCGCGAGGTGGGCGGCCCCGGCCAGGCGAAGCTGAAGGCCGCTAAGGTGCTGGTGGTCGGCGCCGGTGGGCTCGGCGCGCCGCTGCTGCTGTATCTCGCCGCCGCCGGCGTCGGCACCATCGGCATTGTCGATGACGACGACGTGGCTTTGTCCAACCTGCAGCGTCAGGTCATTTTCGGCACCGGCGACGTCGGCGCATCGAAGGCCGAGCGCGCGCGCGACGCGCTGGCGCGCCTCAATCCGCACGTGAAGGTCGAGGTGCATAACGAACGTCTCAACGCCGGCAACGCGCTGCCGCTCATCGGGAGCTACGACATCGTCGCCGACGGCTCCGACAATTTCGAAACGCGCTATCTGGTGTCCGACACCTGCTATGCCGCGAAGAAGCCGCTCGTCACCGCCGCGCTCGGTGTGTTCGACGCCTCGCTCACCACCATTCGCGCGCATGAGCGGCGCGGCGATGGCGTGCCCAATCCGACATATCGTTGTTTATTCCCCGAACCGCCGCCGCCGGGCACGGTGCCGGCCTGTTCGGAAGCCGGCATCCTCGGCGCGCTGCCCGGCATTCTCGGTTCGATGATGGCGCTCGAGGTCATTCGCGAGATTGTCGGCTTCGGCGAAGGTCTCGTCGGCAGGCTGCTGATGATCGACGCGCGTTCCATGCGCTTCGAAACGCTGGACTACTCGTGGGACAAGGACAATCCGCTCAGTGGTAATTACGCGGCGGTTACGGCGTCTTCCGGCGAATAGTGAATCGAATTAACTCGGCTGGCGCATGTCCGCTGAGTAAAGCTTATAGATAACATCCGTTAACGCGTCCGTTGCTGTCCGCTTAACGGCGGCCCAGCATTTTTCGGTCAAACTGAACTCAAATCCGGTCGAGCTTTTAGATACCCGGAACCGGTTGGATCGAGTTCGGTGTCATGTCGCAAATGCAGCAGAGCCAGAACAGTCCGCGCGATCGCGGCGTCATCGACTGTCTCAAGTGTCATTCGCCGATCTATATCGACAAGCCCGGCAGCGTCGCTGTCGAGTTCTCCGTGCCATGTCCGAAATGCGGCCATCGCGGCATGTATTTCAAGCGCATGATGCGCGGGGAAAACGAACAGCCCGAACGCCGCCGCACGCAGCGGGAGTGATGAGGCGGTTCGCGCGCCGCCCGTAGCCCCTCGTCCGTAGCCCGCATGGAGCGAAGCGCAATGCGGGGCGGCAGCTCCCGGATTTCGCTGCGCTACATCCGGGCTACAAGCCGCGCTTCCGCACTTACAACACTGACGGCAGCACCCGATCCGGCGCACCAGGCCCGCGCCTGCGCAGGGCCGTCTTCAAGAAGAAAAGGTCGCCGGCCTCGGTCTCACAACATGCTCGGCAGGACTCTGTCCGGCGGCCGATGGCCGTCCATGAAGGTCTTGATGTTGATGATGACCTTCTCGCCCATGTCGACGCGGCCCTCGAGCGTCGCCGAGCCCATGTGCGGCAGCAGCGTCACCTTGCCGGCCTTGGCGAGCTTGACGAGCTTCGGGTTCACCGCGGGCTCGTGCTCGAACACGTCGAGGCCGGCGCCGGCGATCTCGCCGGCTTCCAGCATGCGCGCCAGCGCGTTCTCGTCGATGACTTCGCCGCGCGCGGTGTTGACGACATAGGCCTCGGGCCGCAGCATCTTGAGCCGCCGCGCCGACAGCAGATGGAACGTCGCCGGCGTGTGCGGGCAGTTCACCGACACGATGTCCATGCGCGCGAGCATCTGGTCGAGGCTCTCCCAGTAGGTCGCGTCGAGCTCTTCCTCGATCTTCGGCGCCACCTTGCGGCGGTTGTGATAGTGCACCTGCAGGCCGAAGGCGCGGGCGCGCCGCGCCACCGCCTGGCCGATGCGGCCCATGCCGATGATGCCGAGGCGCTTGCCCCAGATGCGGTGACCCAGCATCCAGGTCGGCGACCAGCCGTTCCAGTCCTTGTCGGAGGTGAGAACCTGCGCGCCTTCGGTGAGCCGCCGCGGCACCGCGAGGATCAGCGCCATGGTCATGTCGGCGGTGTCTTCGGTCAGCACGCCCGGCGTGTTGGTGACCGTGATGCCGCGCTGAACCGCGGTGGCGACGTCGATATTGTCGACGCCGTTGCCGAAATTGGCGATCAGCCGCAACTGCTCGCCGGCCTTGGACAGCAGCGCCGCGTCGATCTTGTCGGTCACGGTCGGCACCAGCACGTCGGCGGTCTTGACCGCTTCGGCGAGTTCGGCCGCGCTCATCGGCTTGTCGCCGGCGTTGAGGCGGACGTCGAACAATTCCCGCATCCGCAGCTCGATCGCTTCGGGCAGGGTGCGGGTGACGACGACGACGGGCTTCTTCGGTTTCACCATTGGCTTCGGAACTTCGATGGACGGGGTCGAAAAACGGGATGTTCAGGGCTCATTAACCGCGCTGGCACAGACTGCCGCTCCGTGACTGCGAGGCTTCAAATTCCTTCCGTTTCCTACCAGATGGCCGAGACAACACAAAGCGCCCGGCGGCGTGTGGCCGTAAAGGCTGGCCGCGGCCTCGCCGCCGCCCTGATCGCGGCCCTGTGCCTCGGCGCCGGCGCGCGGGCGGCCACCGACGTACCCGCCGGGCCGGTCAGCGGCCTGCCGATGCCGCGTTTCGTCAGCCTCAAGTCGGACCGGACGAATGTCCGCGCCGGCCCCAACAAGGACCAGGACGTGCGGTGGGTCTATACCCGCGCCGGCATGCCGGTCGAAATCACCGCCGAATTCGAGAACTGGCGCCGCATCCGCGACTGGGAAGGCGCCGAGGGCTGGGTTTACCACTCGCTGCTGTCCGGCCGGCGCAGCGGCGTCGTGGTGCCGTCGCGCAACGAGGAACTGGTGCCGATCTATCAGCGGCCGAGCCTCGAATCCGGGGTGATGGCGCAGTTGCAGTCCGGCGTGCTGGCCCAGATCAAATCCTGCGACGGCAACTGGTGCGAGATCGTCGGGCGCAGCTTCTCCGGTTTCATCGTGCAGGAGCGCATCTGGGGCGCCTATCCGCACGAGAAGATCGACTAAATTTACTCCGCTCGTCCCCGCGAAAGCGGGGACCCAGTTCTGAGCTTTCTGGATTCCCGCTTTCGCGGGAATGAACGGTGTCGGGTGCGTCGTTCTCACAACTCGATAGCGAAATATTCGCGGAACCGCTGCCGCCCTTTTGTCGTCACGCTGACGGCGCGCGAGCCTTCGACGCGGCGGATCCATCCGGCCGTCAGACAATGCGCGCACAACGCCGCGCCCAATGCGCCGCCGATATGCGGGCGCCGCTCGCTCCAGTCGAGGCACGGCCGGCACAGGATGCGTTTCGATCGCTCGGGCTTGCGCGTCTCGAGCGCGATGCCGAGCCGCTCGAACAGGCTCGCGCCTTCCGCCGTGACGATGCCGGCGTCCGCCGTCAATTCGATCTGCCGGTTGGCGATCATCGCATCGGCGAGCGCGACGCCGAGATGACCGGCGAGATGATCGTAACAGGTGCGCGCCGCGCGCAGCGCCTTGTCGCGCGGGCCGGTGACGATGACGCGCGGCCGCGCATCCGCCGCGACCTGCATGATGCTCTCGAGCATGCGCGCCACCGCCGGCGAGGCGAGGCGGTGATAGCGGTGGCGGCCCTGCTTCTCGACCGCGATCAAGCCGCCGGCGGCAAGCTTCGTCAGATGCCCGGACGCCGTCTGCGGCGTGACATGCGCGGCCTGTGCGAGTTCGCTTGCCGTCAGCGCGCGCCCGTCCATCAGCGCATGCAGCATGCCGGCGCGCGCCGGATCGCCCGCCAGACTGGCTATTTCCGTGAATGCGCCCTGGCTCGCCATGGCCGGCTCCGTGTTGTTGGCCCGTGCATCCTAGCCACTTTGCGCGCGCGATACTTCGGCCGTGACCGTAACGTTCCGCCGCGTGGCGCGCGCATGGTCGCCGTCATGACACGACCATCGATCCTGACGACGCTTGTGCTCTGGTACCATCGTTGCCGCACGCGGCGGCACTTGCGCGATCTGCCGCCGCATCTGCTGCGCGACGTCGGCCTCGACGACGCGGCGCGCGAACACGAATGCCGCCAATGGCCGTGGCAGGGTCGCGCCGACGATAGCCCAAAAGAAAACGGGCGCCGCTTGCGCGCGCCCGTTGGTGAATTCGCGGTGAGCGATAAGCTCTAGACCTTGCGGCGCAGCCGCACGACCACATCGACACGCGCGATCTCGTAGCCTTCCGGCGCTTCCGGCGTCTTGCCGACGATCACGTCGCTGGCCGGAATGTCGAGCAGCTCGTCCTCGCCTTCGACGAAGAAGTGGTGATGCGAGGAGGCGTTGGTGTCGAAATAGGCCTTGGTGCCGTCCACCGGCACCTGGCGCAGCAGGCCGACTTCGGTGAACTGGTGCAGCGTGTTGTAAACGGTGGCCAGCGACACCGGCACCTTGGCGCGGGTCGCTTCCTCGTACAGCGCTTCGGCGGTCAGGTGGCGGTCGCCCTTGCCGAACAGGATCCAGCCGAGCGCCATGCGCTGGCGGGTCGGGCGCAGGCCGACATCACGCAGCATCGACTTGACGTCGTGCCAGGGGCAGCCGGTGAAGGCCGCACGGTCGTGGGCTTCGGCGGCGTCCGCTTTGCTGATCGGCAACATCGTGGTCCGGGTTTCGGTCATGCTTGGCCAAGCTCTTCCACTGATTACGCTTCTGACAATCATTCGCATACGAGGGGGATGCTTGGCCGGAATATAGCGATCCGAAGGCCTGGCGCCACGTTGCGAGGGAACAGGCGCCCGGACAGCCGGCGCGAAACCTGTTTCATCTGCAACATATCGGAGGGGGCGAAAAGGCGCAACTCCGGTATATCCCGGAGAACGCCATTTTGCCGCGCCGGTTAAGGGCTTAACGACCGGCTTGCCACTCTACGGCCGCCTTTGCCCCCCTCAGGCCGGTGTGGTACCCCTTCGCCATTGAATTTACGGCTTTCTTCGCTATGCCTTCGGCATCGGCCGGGGGCGGCCACCAGACTGGGAACTTTGCATGATGACCGAGCGCCGGAGCAGTTTTGGCTATGAGGACCTGCTGGCCTGCGGCCGCGGCGAACTGTTCGGCCCCGGCAATGCCCAGCTCCCGCTGCCCCCGATGCTGATGTTCGACCGCATCACCGAAATCTCGGAAACCGGCGGCGAATTCGGCAAGGGCATGGTGCGCGCGGAACTCGACGTGAAGCCGGACCTCTGGTTCTTCCAGTGCCATTTCAAGGGCGACCCGGTGATGCCCGGCTGCCTCGGCCTCGACGCCCTCTGGCAGATGGTCGGTTTTTTCCTCGGCTGGCTGGGTGAACCCGGCCGCGGCCGCGCCATCGCCACCGGCGAGATCAAGTTCAGCGACCAGGTGCTGCCGAGCGTCAAAAAGGTCGTTTACGGCGTCGATTTCAAACGCGTCATGCGCTCCAAGCTGAAGCTCGGCATCGCCGATGGCTGGTTGGCGGCCGACGGCAAGGTGATCTACAAGGCCAGCGACCTGAAGGTCGCGCTGTTCAACCAGGGCGACGCGCAGCCGGCTGGCGCCTGAGCCGGGCTATTTCTCGATTTCGGCGCGCGGGTGGTTTCGCTCTTGCGGTTTTGCCGCCGGCGGCCAATCTGTGAGCCAATCGCCGACATTTCGTGAAGGGAAACGATGATGCGACGGGTAGTCGTCACCGGGATGGGGATCGTCTCATCCATTGGCAACAATACGCAGGAAGTTCTCGCCAGCCTGCGTGAGGCCAAGTCCGGCATCACATTCGCCACCGAATTCGCCGAGCACGGCTTCAAATGCCAGGTCTACGGCAAGCCGACGCTCGATCCGTCGGGCATGGTCGATCGCCGCGCCATGCGTTTCCTCAGCCAGGCCTCGGCCTGGAACCATGTCGCCATGGATCAGGCGATCCGCGATTCCGGTCTCGAGGAAAAAGACATCGTCAATCCGCGCACCGGCATCATCATGGGCGCGGGCGGTCCGTCGACCGAAACCATCGTCGAGGCCGCCGACATCACCCGCAAGAACGGCTCGCCCAAGCGCATCGGCCCCTTCGCCGTGCCGAAGGCCATGTCGTCGTCGCCGTCGGCGACGCTCGCCACCTGGTTCAAGCTCAAGGGCGTGAACTATTCGATCTCGTCCGCCTGCGCGACCTCGACGCATTGCGTCGGCAACGCCGCCGAAATGATTCAGTGGGGCAAGCAGGACGTGATGTTCGCCGGCGGCTCGGAAGATCTGAGCTGGACCATGTCGAACCTGTTCGACGCCATGGGCGCGATGTCGTCGAAGTACAACGACACGCCGCAGACCGCCTCGCGCGCTTATGACGTATCCCGCGACGGCTTCGTCATCGCCGGCGGCGCCGGCGTTCTGGTGCTCGAGGAGCTCGAGCATGCCAAGGCCCGCGGCGCCAAGATCTACGCCGAAGTCGCCGGCTACGGCGCGACCTCGGACGGCTACGACATGGTGGCGCCGTCGGGCGAAGGTGCGCAGCGCTGCATGAAGCTGGCGCTGGAAACCTGCAAGGTGCCGATCGATTACATCAACCCGCACGCCACGGCGACGCCGGTCGGCGACGCCAAGGAGATCGAGGGCCTGCGCGCCGTGTTCGGCGACAAGTGCCCGCCGATCTCCGCGACGAAGTCGCTGTCGGGCCACTCGCTGGGGGCCGCCGGCGTTCAGGAAGCGATCTACACGCTGCTGATGATGCAGAACGGCTTCATGTGCGAGAGCGCCAACATCAAGGATCTCGATCCCGATTTCGCCGACATGCCGATCCTGCGCGAGCGCAAGGACAACGTGCAGATCCGCGCCGCGATGTCGAACTCGTTCGGCTTCGGCGGCACCAACGGCACGCTGGTGTTCAAGCACGTGGATGCGTAACAACTCCTGTCATTCCGGGACGGCACGAGGTGCCGGACCCGGAATCCATATCCCCAGTGCTGCGTGTATGGATTCCGGGCTCGCTCGCCAAAGCGCGTTGTAAACGCGCTTATGGCTCGCGCCCCGGAATGACGCCAACAACGACTAAGGGCTGAGACCAATGCCGGGTTTGATGGAAGGTAAGCGCGGGCTGATCATGGGGGTCGCCAACGACCACTCGATCGCCTGGGGCATCGCGAAGACGCTGCATCAGCACGGCGCGCAGATCGCCTACACCTATCAGGGCGACGCGCTCCTCAAGCGGGTCAAGCCGCTCGCCGAGCAGACCAACTCTGATATCATCCTGCCTTGCGACGTCGAGGACATCGCCTCGGTCGACAAGCTGTGGGCGACGATCAAGGAGAAGTGGGGCACCATCGACTTCTTCGTTCACGCCGTCGGCTTCTCCGACAAGAACGAACTCAAGGGCCGCTTCGCCGACAACACGCGCGAGAACTTCGTGCGCACCATGGTGATCTCGTGCTTCTCCTTCGCCGAGAGCGCCAAGCGCGCGGCGGAGCTGATGCCGAATGGCGGCGCCATGGTGACGCTGACCTATAATGGCGGCGATCGCGCCATGCCCAATTACAACGTCATGGGGCTGGCCAAGGCGGCGCTGGAATCCTCGGTGCGCTATCTCGCCGTCGATTTCGGCCACCAGAAGATCCGCGTCAACGCCATCTCGGCGGGGCCGATCCGCACGCTCGCCGGCGCCGGCATCGGCGATGCGCGCTACATGTTCGCCTTCCAGCAGAAATACTCGCCGCTCGGACGCGGCGTGACACTGGAAGATCTCGGCGGTTCGGGTCTCTATCTGTGCTCGGACCTGTCGACCGGCGTGACCGGCGAGATCCATTTCGTCGACTCAGGCTACAACGTCATCGCCATGCCGCAGCCGGCGGCGCTGCGCGACGCCGGCGGCTCGGTCGAAAACGGCGGCTGAGGCCCACTGTCGGCCCGGCTCTCTCCGTCATTCCGGGCCCATCGCTTCGCGATGTCCCGGAACGACGATAGAAAATAGTCCTTGACTGTTATTCCTACGATAGGATAGCCTTCATTCGTCCGGCTCCAGCCGAGGGCGCTGTCATGAGGCGTCGTTTCAGTGGGAGCAGGATGCGGTGCCCGCGGGCACGGGGATTACGCACCCCGGGCGCTCGGGCGGCGACGGGGCTCCGCCCGCCGGCAATAAGACCGGCTGCAAGGAGCTT
>OFIS01000247.1_pt1 | contig 47253 bp, 34 predicted proteins | sample 1775071 | NCBI WGS metagenome assembly OFIS01 (sample SAMN08195774, study PRJEB24354) | sludge metagenome | isolation source: sludge from phenol fed wastewater aerobic bioreactor C | place: India: Nagpur | collected 2016-09-17
ACGACTATCGAAATCCGTGGCCTCGGATCGCCGGAAATTCGGCCTGAAACAGGACAAATGAATTTTTCAGGGACGACCCCTTATGAAAACGTGTCCGGCGACGAACCGGGCGACGCCGCCATCACCGGGCAGACCCACTATCAAGGCACGGCAAGCGGCGTGACGGTCGTACAAGGCACGACAGGCGGCGTGACGGTCGTGAACAGCCAGGACGCGGTCATCAACGCCAACGTCATCAGCGCCTTGACGGCCATACCGGACCTGCGCACCTCGAACCTGCAGGTCGGCACCTTGCAGGGAATCGTGTCGTTGCGCGGCACGGTGGAAAGCAAGGCGGCGGCGCAAAGCGCCGTCCAGGCCGCCCAGCAGGTGCCCGGCGTGCGCAGCGTCAACTATGACCTGCAGATCATGTAGGCGGGCACTAATAGTCCCGCGTGCCCGCCACCGGTTCGGAAGGCGGTTCATCGCGGGGTTCGCGCTGCTCGGGAAGGTCGAGTTCCTCCCATTTGCCCTCATGCCACCGCCCCCGCGCGCGGCCGGGGCTGTGGCCGCCCGCCTCGCGCAACAAGGCGCACGCTTCTTCTTCGCGCGCCGGCGCCACATGCAGCACCAGCAAGGCGCCCGGCCCGTGGACGCTGGGCGCGGCATCCGCACGCTCACGCGCGCGCTGGCGCGCATAGGCGCGTGCGCGCCTGTCCGTCACCCACAGGCCGCCCCAGAGCGATCCCACATACCCGCCGGTGCCCGCGCCCGCGACGGCCATCACCTCGACATGCGTGAACTGCCAGGCCAAAAAGCCTCCCACGACGGCGCACACCAGCCCCATGCCGGCGGCAGCGGTCACGGCTTCCCGTTCGCTCGTCCGGGGAACGTGATCGGAGCCGTGCGACTCGGCCAGCGTCTCGCCATTGATGTAGAAGATCGAGATGTCTTCTCCGGGAAAGCCGTGCGCGTGCAGTTTCTCGACGGCGCGCTCGGCGTCGGGAAAGGTGTCGAACTTTGCGGCCACGATCGTCGGCATGTCAGTCCCCTTTGTGCTCGGGCTTGTCCCGGGTCTTGGTCTTGGCCAGTTCCCGCAGCTCCTTTTCGTCCATGGATTCGTACATGGACCTGGAAGCGCCCTTCAGTTCGCTGACTTTCTTGTCGCCGTGCTTGGCGGCCAGGGCGATGCCCGCCGCCTGTTGCTGGGATTTCGATTGTGCTTTCATGCCGGTCTCCCGAGTCGATCAATCGGACCTCGGGTAGCCGCAAGCGCCGTTCCCGGGACGCGGCGGCGATGTGGCGGCCGGGATGCAACTGTCGTGATGTGGCTGCCGTGACATGGCTGCCGTGATGGGGTTGCCGCGAAACGGGCGTCGGCGGATGCAAGGCGGACGCAAAAAGGGCGGTACGGCCCGAAGGCCGCACCGCCCTTGCGTCCGAGGAAGCGCCGTCTACTGGATGTCCAGCTGCCTGGCGCCCTGGGCACTCGCCTTCTTGGGCAGCGTCAGTTCCAGCACGCCGTCCGTGCAGCGGGCGGTCGCGCCGGACGCGTCGATGTCGTGGCCCAGGCTGAAGCGGCGCATCTGCACGCCGTGATAGCGCTCACGGCGCAGCACCGTCTCGCCCTCCTTTTCCACGTCTTCCCGCGTCTTTTCCACGCGGATGGACACCACATTGCCCTCGAGCGAAACCTTGATGTCCTCCTTGCGGGCGCCGGGGACTTCGGCCTTGACGGCATAGGCCTGTTCCGTTTCGGTCACGTCGATGTTCAGGCGCGGCTCGTCGCCCCGGCCTGCGAAGGAGGAGGCGAGCGGGAAGCGTCCGAAGAAATCATCGAGGCCCCGCAGGCTCTCGAAACCAGCCAGATCCCCGAACGGATTGAAACGTGTCAGATGATTTGCCATATCGAACCTCCAAATGCGATCAGCCATGGAAAGCAGGCCGGACAGCAATGGACTACACCATCCAGCCCATGCTTTCAATATGGGTTTTCTCGTACTGGAATTCAAGCAGGCCGGACTGGAAAGAGCCGACTCATTGACGGCGATCAAACGCGGCTCAGCCGCGGAATACGTTTTCCAGGGTGGTGGCGTCGAGGATGTTCAGCGACCAGGCTTCCAGATCGTCCGCGCCGGCGGTGCGGATGCGTTGCTCGACGGCGGCATCCACCGCCCCGAAGCGGCGCTGGATCTGGCGCAGCAGCAGATCGGCCTGGCCCTCGGTGCGGCCCTTTTCCACGCCTCTTTGCGTATACAGCCGCTCGGCGATCGTCACGTAGCTCATCTTGCGCTCCTGTTCCAGGCGTTCCACCGCCGCCAGATAGGCCGGCTCCTGCTGCGCAGGCAGCCGCAGCATCCATTCGATCAGCCGCAGCAGCGGCTGGATGTGTTCCCGGTCATAGCCGTAGCCGTACAGCAGCCGCACCAGCGAGACGGTGGGCTCCAGCCGCTGCGCCCCGGTCCGATACCGCAGGGCCTGCAGCTGCGCCATGATCACCACGGCAAACGGGTTCGTGCGCGCCAGCGATTCCAGCTCGCTCCAGCGGCCCAGCCACTGGGACAAGTGTACGGCATGAAAGGAAAAATACACACCCTGGCCGAGGAATTCGCGCCGGTATTCCAGGCGATCGGGGCCCGAGCGGCTGGCCACCAGGATGGCCAGGCTGAACAGCGCCGGCGGCGCCCGGCCCGCGCGGGCGTTCAGGCCTTCGTGGCGGTGTTCGATGCGCGTCCTGTAGCGGTACATGCGCTGCGCGATCCGGGACAGGGCGCGAGCGCCCATGCCCCCGCCCTGGACCTCGACGTGGACCAGGATCCAGGCGTCGGCGCCGTCCTTGTGGCGTACCCGCACCAGCTTGTCGGCATGCAGGCGCCCATGGCCGGGCGGGCCATCCGGGACGCCCAGGGCCTGCAGTTCCTTGTCCAGGAACTGGGGGGCCACGGACCAGTCGATGACCTTGTACAGGGAGTGCGCCAGCAGTTCGATGGCCTGGCGGAAGAAGAGTTCCAGGGCCTCCTTCCAGGGGCTGTCGTGGTCGTCGGCAGGGGCGGCAGCGGCAACGGCAGCATCCGTAGCCCCTGCGGCGGGGGCGGCTGGAGCAACCGCAGCAGCGGCGGAAGCGGCGGTAGGAGAAGCGGCGGCAGGCGGTGCATCATTCCGATCGGGCATGGCGGGCTTCCGGTGACAGGAAGCCTCATTCTGGAGACGTCCCGATCCCCCCGCCAGACTGGGAAATACGAACGGATGAAAACGCCCCAGTCGCCCTGAAAAATCTCCGCGGCCCGCACGAAGTACGATTTCGAGGCGATTTCCAATGGCGGGAATCCCAGCCTGCCATCCACTGGAGATACCGCTGCCAGACCTTGCTGACAGTGGACAGGCTGTTGATTTCCTGTTTTGGAAATCATGCTCCCTGCCGAAGGCGGGATCCAGGAAACCAACCGATCGGGAAAGCGTTGCGCATGCCCGGATAAAAATGGATTGAGGGTAACCAACCTGCCGGCGCGGAACCTCGTGCCAAGCAGCACATGAATCGGAATCCGGGGTTTCGTTAGAAAACAGGCGTGTCATCGACACAGGTCCATTTCATTTTAATTTTGATATTTATCAACAATATTCCTGCTCCGGCCCTATTCTGATCGGATCTTCTGCATTTCGTCCATCATTCCACACGTTCGATGTGGGTTTTCCCTATTGCATCCATTTACCCGGTGTGTCAATTTATGACGGATGCTTGGCTGTTGTTCAACGACAGGAGGTGTTCGATGAGTCGGATATTGGGTCCGGGACCCTACAAAACCCTGACCACGCATGACGGCATCGATGTGCCGTTCTATATCGTCCGTTTCGACAAAAAGGGCTTGCTCCAATCGCCTGAAACGGCGAAGGAAATCATATCCAGGGCACATGAATTTTCCGATGTGTTTTTCTTTTCCCACGGATGGAACAACGACTGGACGTGTGCGAATAAAAGATATCAGGATTTTTTCGACGAGTATTCAAAGCTGCGCCAGGCCCACGACCTGGCCATGCCGGCGGGATACAAGCCCATGATGGTGGGTGTTTTCTGGCCAAGCACCGCCCTGGTCTTCGGCAAATCGGAACGTGGCCCGGACTTCATGGACATGGACCCACCCGAAGCGGATGATGATTATCCCGAAGACCGCTTTTTGCAGGACCTGGCAGAAGTCGCCGATATTCTGGAAGAAGAAGATCGCAGCGCGCTCTATTCGCTGGCACAGACGAACGGTCTCGGCCGGCAGCAGGCCCTGCAGCTGGCGGAACTGATGACGAAGGTGGTATCCGACTCCGAAGGAGAAATAGATCATGTCGAAACCGTGGCGCCGCAGGCGCTTCTGGACAGCTGGATCGAAGCCAGCGAATCGGGTGCCGGTTCTCCCGGCCATGGCGGCGCGCAGATCAAGGACACGCGCATACAGGATGGTTTTTTCAAGGTGCTCGATCCCCGGCGCATCATCCGCCTGCTGACCGTCGCAATCATGAAGGACCGGGCGGGCGTGGTCGGGCATGCCGGCGTTGGCGGGGTCTTGCAGCAGCTGCTCGACAATAGCGCCGCCCGCATCCATCTGGTCGGCCATTCCTATGGCGCCAAGGTCATGTTGTCGGCACTCAAGTCCACCCAGCCACACTCCAGAAAGGTCCATTCCGCCCTGTTGCTGCAGCCGGCGATATCACACCTGGCCTTTGCCGACCGCCTTCCAGGCAAATCGGGGCAAGGGGGCTACCACGGCCTGCAAGAGCGGGTCCATGCACCCATTCTCTCCACCTTCAGTTCTCATGATTTTGCATTGCACACGCTGTTTCACCATGCCTTGCGCCGCAAGGCCGATCTTGGGGAGACCAAGATCGATGCCCTCGCTCGGGATCCTTCTCCAAGCCCCTACGCCGCGCTCGGCGGCTATGGCCCACGCCATTCGGGCGAACAGCTGATTCCCATCAAGACGGCGCCCGATCCGTATGCTCTGGACGGAAACAACAGGATCTACGGGCTGAATGGCTCCGACGGCAAGAAAATCGGCGGCCATGGCGACATCATCAATCCGTACACGAGCTGGGCGCTGCATTCGCTCGTCCGGTACGGCATGCAGCAGTCCTGACGGACTCGTCGCCTGGTGGTGATGGGCGATATTCCTTTCATGAAGACTAAGCGGCGGGGTCCTCGGCCGGCGGCGCCATTCGCCACATCGAGCCCTGCTGCAACCATTCGGCAGCCTGTCGAACCTATCCAGGCCGGCAGAACAGGGGCGGCCGCATCGTGGTGCCGGGACGATCGGCGGGTCCGGACCTTCTCAGCCGCGGAATACGTCTTCCAGGGTCGTGGCGTCGAGGATGTTCAGCGACCAGGCTTCCAGATCGTCCGCGCCGGCGGTGCGGATGCGCTGCTCGACGGCGGCATCCACCGCCCCGAAGCGCTTCTGGATCTGGCGCAGCAGCAGGTCGGCCTGGCCTTTGACCTGGCCTTGTTCCAGTCCTTTCGCAATGCCGCGGCGTTCGGCAATCATCACGTAGCTCATCTTGCGCTCCTGTTCCAGGCGTTCCACCGCCGCCAGATAGGCCGGCTCCTGCTGTGCGGGCAGCCGCAGCATCCATTCGATCAGCCGCAGCAACGGCTGGATGTGTTCCCGGTCGTAGCCGTACCCGTACAGCATCCGCACCAGCGAGACGGTGAGCTCCACCCGCTGCGCCCCACCCTTGTACCGCAAGGCCTGCAGCTGCGCCATGCAGTGCGAATATGGGCGCTATTCTATCCAGGCCTGTAGGGCGGGGGCGGCCTCATCGTGGTGCCGGGGCGATCGGCAGGCCCAAACCCTCTCAGCCGCGGAACACGTCTTCCAGGGTCGTGGCGTCGAGGATGTTCAGCGACCAGGCTTCCAGATCGTCCGCGCCGGCGGCGCGGATGCGTTGCTCGACTGCGGCATCCACGGCCCCGAAGCGGCGCTGGATCTGGCGCAACAGCAGGTCGGCCTGGCCCTTGACCTGGCCCTGCTCCAAACCCTTCGCAATGCCGCGGCGTTCGGCAATCATCACATAGCTCATCTTGCGCTCCTGTTCCAGGCGTTCCCCCGCCGCTAAACTGATCCGTCAATCCGACGAATTCACGGAAAAGGGATTGCCTCAGCTGAAGACAAGACGCTACAGGTGGCGTAACAGGGGGGTGCCCCCTGATGGCGTCCTTCAGGGTGCAGCACGGGGATAATCAGGCTGGAACAGCATGTAGCCGTATGCCTAAAGCCCGCACCACCTTGAGTATCGTTGAAAACTCGGGCGCTCTGTCCCCCGAGAGCGCCTTATATAGGCTTTCGCGGGACAGCCCCGCTTCCTTGGCTACCTGAGCCATACCTTGAGCACGAGCAATATCACCTAAGGCCTTGGCGATGAGCGCGGCATCACCATCACTTTCTTCGATGCATGCATCAAGATAAAGCGCCATCTCTTCCGGCGAACGTAGGCGCTCGGCCACATCGTAATTCCGGATAACAATCTTTTTCATATACAGCTCCTTCAGGAGCAAGCACACCAAGCGAAGCAAAGCTCGAACAGCGATCGAGCTTTGTTCGCAACTGCCTGGCATTCACGCGATCTCATCGAGCTTATCGGCCATGGAGTATGCGGTTTTGATATCCGCATCCTGGGTCGATTTATCGCCTCCAGCAAGCAAGATAACGATAGTCCCCATACTACGCTCCACGTAATAGACTCGGTAACCAGGACCGACATCGATCTTCAGTTCGATTACCCCTTTTTCCAATCTTCGATGGCTTCCAGGGTTACCCAACATCAGCCGCCCAATACGAGCTTGGATTCTCGCCCGTGCGGCTTTATCCTTCAGGTTTTGTTCAAACTCATCAAATCTCTCAGTGCTGAGAATTTTCTTTTGGTTTTCGTGCATGGAAGCATTTCGTCCTACGCAGAATTGGTCGGCATCGAATCATCTCTTCATCCCCTTAACGTTTCATGAGCACCAGTAGCCCATAGGCTACAGTCTTAATTGTAGCCGCAAGGATACAAAAAGCAAGTGCATCCATGCAATAAAGCAACGCGGCATCCTGACACCCAAATCCCATCAAGGCGTAGCCTAGGCATCGCACAATTTGCGCTGCGCCTCCAGCAGGGCGAGCTGGGCTTCGAGGCGGGAGATCTACTGGTCGAGAACATCGAGTTCGGCTTGTTTTCGCGCCTCTGCTTCGGCCCCCACCGCGGTCTTGACGCCGGCAGCGCGCATGTCGCGGCAGGCGACCTACCATGTCCGGACTCAAGGGGAGGCCTGCGGACAGTTTCGACGTGGCTAATTTCAAGGCTTCAGTGATCTGAGCGATGTCGTCCAGCAGCGCGATCGTTGCCGCCGTGCATACGGAGGGTCCCTCGGGTCCAGAGCCCTATCCAGCGATCCTCCAGGTCAGAGCACCCAGCGCACCGCTCGCGAGGCTCAAGAGGCTGAGCCTGCTCTTCACGGCACTACCACAATGCTCTTGGTCTGATGCGGCCGCCATCGCGGCGATTTTCCTCAAACAAGACATTGACGTCTCATTAGCCCATAGCCCACACCCCGTCCACCGTGGCCTGGCGTGCCAGGCCACGGTGGACGCCTTAGGACGCCGCGGGACTTGAGAGAAGGGATCCGAGGGTCGAGATTCCGGCGAACGGAATCCCGGACACCGGAAAAACTCGGCCGCCGAACGTCAGGGGTCGGCCGCCGAGTGTCAGGAGTCAGGAATCAGAGATCAGGAGTCAGAGATCAAGGCTCATGGTTCGGGCGAATATCCGGTGTCGGGCCTTACGCGAACACGATGACGCTGCCGATGGTATCGAGGGCATCGGGGATGATTTTCAGCAGGTTGGCGTTGACACCCGTGAGCTGGATGAGGCTGTCGTCGTCGAAGTTCGCGGCGTCGTCGCCTTGGGCCCACACGTAGGCGTTGCCGCCGAAGGAGAAGAGCACTCCGTCGCCCTCGTCGCCGATGCTGGCATTGAGGGCCTGGAGGACGGATTGCAGGGTGGTGTGGTTCGCCAGGAAGCCGGTTTCAAAGGCGACGCGGCCGTCCGCGTCGACGACGCCCAGGCCGGCATAGGTGCCGGGCACGGCAGCGGCGGTGAGGTCGTCCACGTTGACCGCTTCGACGAAGGTGAGGCTCGGATCCGGATCCAGGGCGATGACGTTCTCGAAGTCGGTGATGATGTCGAAACCGGTGAGCGTGATGGCGCCGCCGGCATCGGTGGACGTCTGGACGCGGGCGGAGTCCATGCCGCCGGTGAACTCGAATACGTCGACGCCAGTGCCACCCGTCATGATGTCGATGCCCGCGCCCGCGATAAGAAAGTCATCACCCGCACCGCCATCGACCATGACGGTGGAACCCGCGACCGCGAACATGGCAGCAAATTCATCATCGCCGTCGCCCAGCCGGACGGTGGCGGTCGAACCCGGGCCGATGCCGAGGTCGATACAATCGTCGCCGGCGCCCGAGTCGATCACGACGGTCGCGTCCGGGGCGAGGGGAAACACGCCGATGCAGTCGCAGCCGTCGCCGGTGAGGACGGTGATGGACTTGACGTAGTCGAGATCGCCGAAATAGCCCACGTCCAGGTCGCTGGCGACGGTGGCGGCGTCCAGGGTGAAGGAGGCCAGGCGGGCGGAACCGACGCTGTCCAGGGCCAGCATCTGCTCGGCTCCGGCCGCGCCGCCGTCCACGTGGACGGTCAGGGCGTCGCCCTGGACGGCGTGGTCGTTGACGACATAATCGGCCGACTCGGTGCCCAGCGTGAGGCTGAGGTTTTCCACGCCGTTGAGGGTGAGGTTGGCGTCGGCGGACAGGTGGACGGCCAGGGCATCCCGGGTGCCGTCCACGCCGCTGAAGACGGCGGTGAATTCATGAGCGGGATCGCCGCCGTCGTAGGACAGGCTGTTCAGCAGTCTACCGGTGTAGACAAAGTCCTCGCCGCCCGTGACGGACAGGGTCTGCACGCCGGCGGTGCTCAGGCCGGAGGCGGCCACCGCCGCCACGCTGACGTGCTCGACGGACAGCAGGGAAGGCGTCATCACGCTGCCGGCGTTGACGATGCGGAGGGTGTCGATGCCCTGCGCGCCGTTGATGGAAACGTTGGACAGGTCGGCGGCCGCCGGGTTCGCGGGGTCCATCGCGCCCGCGGCGTCGAACAGGAAGAGGTCGTTGCCGACGGTGCCGACGTACAGCCTGCCTTCGGTGATGGCAAAGCCGCTTTGCGCGATCAGGGCCTCGAAATCGGGGCCGGCGCCCGGGCGGGCCTCGGCGATGCCGTGGGCCAGGAAGTGGGAGAGCAACTGGTTCTGCTGCTCCGGCGTCGGGTCGGCCGGGTCGGCGATGCCCAGGGCGGCGGCGACGTCGGGATTGGCGGCGGCATAGTCGGCCGCGGTGAAGCGGGACGGCGCCAGAGAAGGATCGTTGCTGAACAGGCGGTCTTCGTCCCAGCCGTAGGCCGCGTAATGCGCCAGGGCGGTGGCCACGGTGACGCCGTTGGGCGCCAGATCGGGGTTGGCGTTCAGGTAGGCGACCGCATCGAACCAGGCGTTGGGCGCGCGGCCTTCGCGGGCGCCATGCAGTTCGTAGTGCTGTTCGGCGATGGCGAATTGCTGGTCGGCCGGCAGGCCGGCGACGGCGGCGGCCACGTCGGCGTTGTGCGCCAGGTAATAGGCGGCGTTGAAGAACGGATTAGCCATCTCGATCACTCCCCGGGGGATTTTCTAGGATATTCGGAGCGCAGCATGCCGGCTTCCGGCCGCATCGGCCTGGGTCCAGGCACCTAGCAAAAAGCCCCCCATCGGAAAGATGGAGGGCTTTCGGGTGAACCCGCTCGGCGCCTAAGCCCCATCCGCTGGTCGTTCAGGCCTGGTACGCCAGGCCATCGGACATTGCTGCAGGACTTCAGTGGGCAGAAGAAGCGGATTGGTTCCCGGTGTTACACGGCAAACTGGACCGTATGGGCCGCGCCATCGAGCACCAGATGCGACGCATCGACGCCGGTCAGCTGGATCAGGCTGTCGTCGGTGAACACGGTGTCATCGCTACCTTGCACCCACACGTACGCATTGCCGCCGAACGAGAAGGCAAGCCCGGCACCGTCAGCGGCAACCTGGCCATTCAGCGCTTCGACGATGGACTGGAGGGTGGTGTGGGTCGCCAGGAAGCCGGTCTCGAAAGAGGTGATGATGCCATTGGTGACGGCACCCACGCCAGCAAGCGGGCTAGTAGCCACTGCGCTAAGGTCAGTAACCGTGACGGTTTCGACAGTAGCGTCAACCGTGACGTTCTTGAAGTCCGTCACGATATCCCAGCCGGACAGGCTGGTGACGCTGTCAACGGTGGTCGTATGGACCAGGGCATCGCCAGAACCGAAAACGAAGGCATCAGCGCCAGCGCCACCGGTCAGGGTGTCGGTACCGACAGAACCGTTGATGGTGTCATTACCGGCACCACCATTGACCGTGACGGTCGAATCCACCGCGGCGGTCACAGTGATGGTGTCGTTATCGGCGCCCGCATCAATCGTGACCTTCGCACCCGTAGCACCGCTCACATCGACGGTGATGGTGTCGACACCAGCACCCGAATTCACCGTGACGGTCGCACCAGCGGCAACGGAGGTCAGGTCAAGCGTGTCATCTCCGGCACCCGTGGTGACGGAGATGGACTTGACGTTTTGCAGATCACCGATGTCGTTGATCTTCAGATCGCTGGCGAGGTCCGCAGCGTTGACCACCACCGAGGCCAGATCGCCCGAACCGGAGCTTTGCAGGTCAACGATTTGTGCGACATCAGCCTTGCCACCATCCAGATTGATCGCCAGGGTGGTACCCTGAATGCCATTGCTGGCGATCCCGAACGTTCCAGCATCCTCACCCAGCGTGACGTTGAGGGTCTCCACGCCGTTGACAACCAGACCGCCGGCAGCACCAGTAACCGTAGCGTTCAGGACATTTTGGGCGCCATCAACATTGTTGAAAGCACCGGTGAAGTTGCCACTATCGATGGACAGCGTTTGCAGCAGGCTACCGGTATAGGCAAAATCATGGCCGCCCGCGACGGTCAGGTTCTGCACGCCGTTCGCGGTCAGGCCCGCGTCAGCCGCCAAAGCCACGCTGACGTTTTCGATCGACAGCAGCGTCGGGGCCATCACGGCATTGGCACCGGTGATCTTCAGGGTGTCGGTGCCCTGCACACCGTTGATCTTCAAGCCGTTCAGGTTAGCAGGATCGGAGTAGCTGGCGATATTGAGCAGAAAGAGATCGTTACCGACAGAACCGGTCCACGTATACGGAGCGGTGGCGCCATTAGCAACGAGCCCGGTAATCTCGATACCAGTCGCACCGACCAGCGCCCCAAACTCAGCACCAGCGCCCGCACGACCTTCAGTGATGCCATGGGACAGGTAGTGGGACAGCAGCTGATTGGTCTGTTCCTGCGTCAGGGCCGACGTGTCGGTGATGCCCAGGGCCGTGGCGACGTCGGGATTGGCCACAGCGTAGGCGCTGGCCGTGAAGTTGGACGGCACCAGAGCCGGATCCGAGTTGAAAGTCCGGCCTTCGTCCCAGCCGTAGGCCGCGTAATGGGCCAGGGCGGTGGCCACGGTGACGCCGTTGGGCTGCAGATCGGGGTTGGCGTTCAGGTAGGCGACCGCGTCGAACCAGGCGTTGGGCGCGCGGCCTTCTTCCGCGCCGTGCAGGTCATAGTGCTGCTCGGCGATGGCGAATTGCTGGTCGGCCGGCAGGCCGGCCACGGCCTTAGCCACGTCGGAGTTGTGCGCCAGGTAGTAAGTGGCGTTGAAGAACGGATTAGCCATATTGATAATCATCCTAAGTGTTGCGGGTCGAACCCATCGATGGATGTTAGCTGTTGCCGGCTAACTGACCCTATGTCGTCAAACCCAGCCTCCAGTAACACAGGCGGAGTCTAATCACTATGAAAAATGCTGTCAATTCGCGCCGACCCGAGAGTCCACAACGCGACCACCATGCCGGAGAACCAAACGAACCGCCCCCGGCATGCGGGCATGACTGACGGCACGGCAACCCACCAATCAGACAAGTACAGGTCAGTGTACACATCCCTCCCGGCCAGGACGGGTCCGATGGCCTGGAATTAGCATATTTCCGGCCTGCCGTGGGGCGGAGGTTGCGCATGTGCAACAACCGCCGCCCCCGCACGGGAAGCCCGTGGACGGGCCGAAGCGGCCCGGACGCTTACACGATGCTCAAGGCGTCCGCCACCCGATCCAGGGCCAGGTCGTCGATCACCGCCAGCAGGCGGATGCCGGCGCCCTCATCCCAGCCCAGCCGGAGACTGCCGTCGGGGTCCTCGTGAAAGGACAGGTCCCGGCCCTCGACGCCGCCCCGGATCCGCAGGGTGTCGCGGCCGCCGCCCAGGGACAGGTGCAGCACCTGACCGGCATGCGCCGCGGGATCGATGACGAAGACGTCGTCGCCCGCCCCGCCCCGCACGCGCAGGCTGGCGCCGTCCACGCGGGACAGGTCCACCGTCACCCCGGCCGACGAGCCGGAGGCGTCGAAGCGCAGGAGATCGGGCGCGGCCAGCAGCCCCAGGTCGAGCGCCGCGCGGGCATGGACGCGCACGGTGCCGAGGCCGGCGAGGTCGGCGTAGTCCGCGCCCCAGGCCGCGGGGTCCGGCGCGCCGCCGATGCCGGCCAGGGAGGAGGCGCCCGTCACCGTGATGTCCAGGGCGTCCAGCGTGCCGGCAAGGGCGTCGAAATACAGCCAGGCGCCGCCCGGCTGCAGGCGGGCGTGGTCCAGGACGATGGCCTGCACGCTGTGGCCCTCCAGCGCCTGGCCGCCATAGGTGAGGCCGATGTGGTTGGCGCCGAAGGCCGGGTCGCGCACGCCCACCTGGTCGCGCACGGTGAGCTGGACGAGCTGCTCCAGGTGCCGGACGGCGACCGCGCCCGCCGACTGCTCGACGGTGACGGCCCGCAGGCCGTGCGCGTAGGCGGCCTCCAGGGAGGTGAGGTAGTGGGCGGTGAGCCGCAGGTGCTCGATCCCGTCCATGCGCAGGGGAATGGTCCCGCCCAGGGATTCCAGCAGCAGGGTGTCGTGGCCGCCGCCGCCCAGGAGCACGTCGCCGGGCTGCAGGGTATCGACCTGGACGCCGTCCGCCCACAGGGTGGGGGCGAGGAACAGGTCGTCGGCGTCCGTGCCCCGCAGGGTCTCGATCCGCTCGCTCAGCTGGAACCGATGGGGATCGGCGGGCGGCGGGCGGTCGAAGGGGACGGCGTCGCGGCCTTCGGCGTAGCCATATTGATAGAGATGGCGGGCCAGGGCCTCGTGCTGGGCGGGGCTGAGCCGGGCGGGGTCGTGGATGCCGAAGGCGTGCCGCAGGTCGGCGTTGGCGGCGGCATAGGCGGCCAGTTCGTCCAGGGTGGCATGGAAGCCCGCCGCGGGCGCGCGGCCTTCGGCGATGCCCCAGAGGACAAAATGGACGAACAGATCCGCCGGAGCCAGGCTGGCGGCGGCCAGGTCGGGGTGCTGCGCCAGGTACCAGGCGGCGTCGAACCAGGGGGCGGGGCTGCGCGACGCGGCGCCGGCCAGGGATTCGGCCGCGCCGTGGCGCTGGTAGTGATCCCAGGCGGCGGCCGGGGTGTTCAGGCCGGCGGCGAAGAGATCGGGGTTGCGCGCCAGGTAGCGGGCGGCGTCGAAGTACGCTTGGGGCGTATGGGCATGCATGATGATTTCCTTGAAAAAGCGTGCCGGGATTGGCACAAGGGCTTTTTAAGAAAATCGGCGGCGTCGCGGCCCGGGGATTCGGGGCCGGGGCCTGGGCTGAGCCTGGGCCTGGGCCCGGGGATGTTCAGCGGCGCCGCAGGAACGCCGTCCAGCGCCAGCTGCGCGAGCGGCGCATGGCTTCCAGCTGCGCCAGCGCCTGGTCGCGTTCGGCCAGGGCGGCCTCGGCGCGGGCCTGCGCGGCGGGCAGGGCGGCCGCGGCGTCCAGGTCGGCGGCCAGGGCCCGCAGCCAGTCGCGCTGGGGCGGCGGCGGGGTCTCGGCTTCGGCTTCGGCTTCGGCTTCGGCGAGGCCAGCGGCGGGCGCGCAGGCACTGGCCCGCACGATGACCTGGTAGGCGCGGCCGGCGGGGTTGCCCGCCAGCCGCTGGCGCAGGGCGTCGGGCAGCGCGTCCCAGTAGGCGGAAAATTCGGGATGGTGCGGGCCGGTGTCCACCGTCTGCACGGTGTCGATGGCGAAGCCCGCCCGGGCCAGCATGTGCGCCAGGCTGCTGCGGGTGAAGAAATGCACGTGGGTGCGGTCCAGCAGGCCGGTGTCGCGGTAGGGGAAGGCGTCGCACAGCAAGGCGGCCAGGACGCCGCTGTGGGCGATGTTGGGCACGGACACGACCAGGCGGCCGCCCTCGCCCAGCAGGACGCGGACCCGCCGCAGGCAGGCGAGCGGATCGCGCAGGTGCTCCAGCACGTCGGCCGCCAGCACGGTGTCGAACGCGGCGGCGTCCAGGCCGTCGGCCCAGTGCGGCGAATCCAGGTCGGCCACGCGCGCGTCGACGCCCAGGCCGCGCGCCTGCGCCACGGCATCGGGGTCGGCCTCCAGGCCGACGACGCGGCAGCGGTAATGCCGCGCCAGCACGGTGGACATGGCGCCGGCCGCGCAGCCCAGCTCCAGCACCCGGCGGTCCGCCCCCACCAGGCGGCAGATCCGCGCGGGGGTGCTGTCGTCGTCCGGGTCGAACTGGTAGTCGTAGCGCGACATGGCCTATCGCGCCTCCAGCCGGATGTCCAGCATGGGAATGCCCACCAGGCCGGCGGACACGGCGCTGCACTGCGAGCGGAACAGCAGCGCGTCGTGGATCCAGTGGTGCTGGACGTGTTCTTCCTGGGTGCCGTCGGCCACCGCCACCGCGATGGAATAATCGCCCGCCGGCAGCAGGGGCATGGGAAAGCGGAAGCGCGCGGTCAGGCACTGGTCCACCGTGGCGGCCACCGGGTCGTCGGCGTAGCTGAGGTAGGTGTTGTCGCCGAACAGGGTCTGGCCCAGGCGGTCCTTGACGTAGAAGCCCACGATGGGACGGTCCAGCGGCTCCCTGACCCGGACGCGCACGACGAGGTCGGTGAGCTCGCCGCCCACCACCCAGGCCATGCGCTGGCCGTCGGGGCTGGCGAGGAACACCTCGTCGATCACCGCCCCGCCCTGGCCGAAGGCGGCCTGGTGGGGGTCGAAGCGGAACACCTGCAGGTCGTTGCGCAGGTTGCTCGCATTGATGAAGGCCTGGCGGGCGTCCAGCCATTGCTCGGGCTCGGCGGCCCGGGGCCGCGCGGCGGGCACGCCGCGGCTCTGGTTCTGGCTGCCGAACAGCCAGGCCAGGTAGGATTCGCAGACTTCCTTGGCGCTGCCCTGCTGCCGGATGCGGCCTTCGGCCAGCCACACGGCGCGCTGGCAGAGGTTGGTGACGGCCTGGCTGTCGTGGCTGACGAAGAGGATGGTGCCGGTCTCGCGGAACTTGCGCAGGAAGCGCATGCATTTCTGCGTGAACAGGGCGTCGCCCACCGCCAGCGCCTCGTCGATGACGAGGATGTCGGCGTCCACGTGGGCGATGACGGCGAAGGCCAGGCGCACGTACATGCCGGAGGAATAGGTCTTGACGGGCTGATCGACGAATTCGCCGATGTCGGCGAAGGCGAAGATGTCGTCCAGCCGGGCGTCGATCTGCGCCTGGCTGAGCCCCAGGATGGAGGCGTTGAGGTAGACGTTTTCGCGGCCGGTGAATTCGGGGTTGAAGCCCGCGCCCAGTTCCAGCAGGGCGGCGATGCGGCCATGGACCGCGATCTCGCCCTGGGTGGGGGTGAGGGTGCCGCAGATCATCTGCAGCAGGGTGGACTTGCCCGAGCCGTTGCGCCCGATGATGCCGATGGTCTCGCCGCGGCGGACCTGGAAGCTGATGTCCTCCAGGGCGCGGAATTCGCGGTACAGGGTGCGGCGGGTGAAGTGCTGCAGCAGCCGGTCCTGGGGACGCTTGTACAGGCGGAAGGTCTTGCCCACGCCGCGCACGTCGATGGCGACCCCGGCGGCCGACGCGGGACGGGTGGCGTCAGAGCACATCGGCGAAGCCCTTTTTCATCTTGTGGAAGGCGGCCAGCCCGGCCCAGGCCACGACGGCGGCCACCAGCAGGTAGAGGCCCAGGGCGGCGAGATCGGGCGCCCGCCCCTGCAGGGTGACGGCGCGCGCCTGCTCGATGATGAGCGTGAGCGGATTGATCTGGAAGAAGGCGTGGAAGCGCGCCGGCAGGTTGGACACCGGGTAGAACACCGGCGACAGGAACATCAGCACCATCGTCACCAGACCCATGAGCTGGGAGATGTCGCGCAGATAGACGCCCAGAGCGGCCAGCAGCCAGCTGATGCCGGCCAGCATGACCAGGTAGGGCAGGATCACCACCGGCAGCCACAGCGCGGTGAGCGGCAGGTGGTGTTCGAGCACGGCGAAGAACAGCAGCAGGACCACCAGGCTGATGGCGGCATGGAAGAGCGCCGAGAGCAGGTTGACCACCGGCAGGGTATCCAGCGGGAAGAGCACGCGCTTGACGTAGCTGACGTTGCCCACCACCAGCCCCGGGGCACGGTTGAGGCATTCGGCGGCCAGGCCGTGGATGATGAGGCCGACGAACAGCTGCAGGGCGTAGTCCAGCGGCGAGGTGGAATCGGCCGACCAGCGCGCCTTGAAGATGCCGCTGAAGACCACGGTATAGACCGCCAGCATCAGGATGGGGGTGAACAGCGACCAGGCCAGCCCGCCCGCAGACCCCCGATAGCGCCCGAGGATGTCGCGCCACGCCATGCGGGCAATGAGCTGCCGATGCCGCCACAGGGCGGAAAACTGTGTGGAGAGCGTGGAGTCCAAGGGAAAATGCATGTGGTCGTTCAGGGTCCGAGTGTACTGTATTATGCGGAGCAGACGACGGTTGTCACGTGTTTTCGGGGTGTATCCATGCTTGACTGCGAACAGCGCCTGCTGATGGCCAAAACCCGCGCGCAGGCGGCCGACGTGTGGCGCTCGCAGGTGGAATCCGCCGCGGTGCTGCACCGCCAGCGCGCCGCCCTGCTGGAAGCCGAAGCCAGCCAGCTCACGGTGGTGGCCCGGCGCCTGCAGCACCACGTGGACGACCTGAACGCGCTGCTGACCGAACGCGACATCGAACTGAACGGCCAGGCGCAGCGGATCCACCTGCAGGAGGAAGACATCCGCCTGCGGGAACTGGAAATCCGCGAGCTGCGCAAGTGGTGGCTGGCCAAGCACCTGCTGAGGCGGGTGCGGAACTGGCTGCGGCGGCGGCCGGCCTCGACCCCGCCCGCGCCGGGCGGTAACGTACGGGGTGCGGCGGGAGACGGACCGCAGGGGCATGCGACGCAGGGAAATGTACCGCACGGCGGTGCGGCGGAGGATGCGGCGGCGGGGCACGACATCGCGGTGGCTGTGACGGATGCGGCGACTGTGGATGCTGTGGCAGCGGCGGCTGTGGCGGCTGTGGCGGCGCCGGACACGGCGCCGCGGGGCGGCGCGGCCGCCGCCGATGCGCTGCCGAGCTTCGCGCCGGGCGGCGCGCCCTTCGATCCGGCGCTGCCCACGATCCTGCTGATCGCCGCGGCCGGCCAGTCGCGCGGCGTGGACGCCTGCCTGGACGACACCGCACACGCGCTGCACGGGCACGCCAATCTGTATCTATGGAACCTGGGCGCGGCCGACGCGCCGCGCCTGCCCGCGCTGCGCGCGGCCTGCGCCGCCCATGCGGACTCGCCCGCCGCGCGCGAGGACTACGCCCTGGCCCGGATGTTCGTGGAGCGGGCGCGGGCGCCGCTGCTGCGGGCGGCGCCGGACTGCACGGCCCTGGTGCTGGGCAAGCACTGCAAGAGCGCGCTGCCGGCCCTGGCCGGATGCGGCATCCCGGCGGTCTGCCTGGTGCCGGACACGGCGATCTACCGCGACGACATCTATTTCTGGCAGGAGCTGTTCTTCTGGGCGGCGCACACCGCGTTCGTCTCGGCCCAGGCCCGCCGCCAGGCCCTGGCGATCTGCTCCTACCTGAACCCGGACAGCGCGGCGCTGATGCCGGGCGCGCCGCTGCGGGACGCGCCGCCCGCTCCCGCCCATCCGGCGACGGCGGCCCCCTGGGAGGCCGACGAATCCGGGCAGGGGCTGCTGGTGGCGGGCTGGGGTCCGGCCAGCTACGACGGCGGGCTGGACGTGTTCATGCTGTGCGCCCAGGCGCTGCTGCGCGCGGGCACGCCCGCCGCGCCCTGGCATTTCGTCTGGGTGGTGGACGAGGACGGCGCCCCCGCCGACCCGGGCTTCCTGCCGACCCTGCGCGAGCAGCTGGCGCTGGCCGGCCTGGACGGGCGCGTCCACATCGAATGGACGCGGGCCGCCCTGCCGCCGCGCACCGACCTGCTGCTGCTGCCCGCCCGCCTGGAACTGGCCCGCTCGCCCGCGCTGCAGGCGCTGTCGCGGGGCATCCCGATACTCGCCTTCCAGGATTCGGGGGAGGTGGCGCGGACCCTCGCCGCGCAGGGGCTGGCCGAGCCCTGCCTGGCCCCCGCCGGCGACGTCCTGGAGCTGGTCCGGCGCCTGCAGGCGCTGGCCGGCGATGCCGAGGCGCGCCAGGCCCTGGCGGCCAGGACGGCGCAGGCGGACTGGCGGGCGCTCGGCTGGCCGGCCCATGCCGGGCACGTCCTGGCCCTGTGCGAGCGCGCCCGCGCCCTGGACCGCCAGGCGCGCGCGGATGCCGCCGTCATCGAGGCTTCGGGCCAGCTCGACCCGGGCTACATGGGCGAGATCGTCAGCCTGAAGGACCAGGCCACCTGCGGCCAGGCGTTTCTGTACACGCTGGCCTGGCGCTGCGGCATGGGCGCGCGCAAGCCCCGGGCCGGCTTCCATCCGGGCATCTACGCGCAGCAGGCCGAGCCCCCGCCGCCGCCGGAGCAGACGCCCTTCGCCCACTATCTGGCGCGGGGCTGCCCCCCGGGCCCCTGGGACTTCCCGGTGATCCGGCCCGGCACCCTGCCCGGTGCTTCGGCCGGCGCCCTGCCCGGCGCTTCGACCGGCCCCGTACCGGCCGGCGGCGCGCCGATCGCGCGCATCGCCCTGCACGTCCACGCCTATTATCCGGACATGCTGGCCGACATCCTGCACCGCCTGCACCTGAACCGGACGCGGCCCGACCTGTACGTGAGCGTGCCGGGGCCGGCGCAGCAGGCGCAGGCCCGCGCGCTGCTGGACGATTACGCGGGCCGGGTGTCCGCCCTGGAAATCGTGCCCAACCGCGGCCGCGACATCGGCCCCTTCCTGAGCACCTTCGGCGCGCGGCTGGCGCGCGACTACGAGCTGATCGGGCACGTGCACACGAAGCGCAGCCCGCATGCGGACCGCCGGGTCGTGGACCAGTGGCGCGTGTTCCTGATGGAGAACCTGCTGGGCGGCGCGCACGGCGGCGCCATGCTGGACACCATCGCCGCGCACATGGCGGCGCACCCCCAATGGGGCCTGGCCTTCGCCGACGACCCGCTGCTGCTGGGCTGGGACGGCAACTGGCACTGCGCGCAGCTGCTGGCCCGGTACATGGGCGTGTCCGCGCTGCCGCGGCAGTTCGTCTTTCCCGCGGGCACCATGTTCTGGATCAGGCCGGCGGCCCTGCGGCCGTTCCTGGACCTGAACCTGGGCTACGAGGACTACCCGGACGAGCCGCTGCCCATCGACGGCAGCGTGCTGCATGCGCTGGAGCGCCTGTTCGGCGTGGTGCCCCAGGCGATGGGACTGCAGAATGCGCTGGTCAGCGTTCCTGGACTGAGCCGGTAGCGGCGGCCGCATCGGACGCGGCCGGATCGGTGCGGTCGCACGCCCCTAATTGCGCGGTTTGACGCCCCCTTTCCGGCCCAGGCCAAAGCCCACACGATACAGGTCCGGCATATCGATGCGGCCATCCTTCTTGGTTTCCAGCAGGCCCAGGCGCTGCAAGTATTCACGCACGCCCTCCCAACCACGATCACGATACTGAGCGGGCAAGCGGGAAGCAATGCGATCCAGCGCCCCCATGGGGGCGCGTTCCCATTTTGAACGGACCGTATCGAAATCCATGGGCACGTTCAGGCCGCTCAAGGCGGACAATACATCGGGTATCCAGGGGTAATCCTCAGCCATTTCCTGCACGCGGATTTCGGATGCCTTCTGGATGCCGCGTTTGATGCTTTCGTAGTGCAGAGCGAACTCGTGCACCGGATAGCGATCCCGGGAATCCTCTGCCGCCTGACTGATAGCCGCCAGGAAGGATCGCGGCGACGTCTGCCCGCGCCCATCGGAAAGATGGCTGACCGACCATGTATACGGCACACCACGCCGCCTGTCGCGCCCCATCCAGGGGCCGGCCAGGGCTTCAAACGCTTTTCTTTGAACATCGGACTCTGTTTTCATGTCCTGCTCGACATGCCAAACACCCTGCCGCTGAAAATGATGACACAAAGGCCGCAGGCATTCTCCGTGCGAGCCTGGCGCGTTGATCAATCGCTGCCAGAGCAGACCATGCAAATCATGCCGGGCCCAATTCAGTTCAGCCTTTGTTGCCGTGAGTTTGGACGCATCCGGAAAATTGAACACCGTACGTTCAGCCTGATCGTCACGCAGAAAGACTTTGGCGTACAAGCCCGGATAGGCTTTCAGCCACAAGACGGCCCGCAGCAGCCCCTGCACGATCACGTCCATATGCTGCCAATCCGTGCTGGTGCGATCCAGGGCATCGAACAGAATCAAACCTTTCCAATCACGGGGGCATTGCATCAGGCGTGCGGCATCTTCCGGCTTGTTTTTCAGCCAGGCGACCGTATCGGGCCATGTGTCGCAGGGGATGGTTTTGCCTTCACTCAAGGCAACCCATCGCAGCATGACGGCGCGCCACAGATCATAGGGATCGCCGTTGTTCGCCATGAAGGCCGAGAACACATCCGCACTTGGATAGTTGTCGATATTTCCAGCCTGGGTAAAACCGGCCTGAACCCGGATGCCTTTCAGATCGGTGGCTGAAGCATCCAGCAATTCGCGCAAGGGCTCGGACTGCAGCGCCGCCGTCCAGAATGATTTCCCCACACCCCGCCCCCCGATCACGATGTGGGCGTCCAGTCTCAGGGCTTTGAGGTGCGAGGGCGGCAAATAGAGCGTGCCCGGCTGGGGCGGCTCGCCGGAGTTGTTGATTTCAAGCGGGGCGGCCAGAATGGCCTCACGCAATTGCTGTATTTGCGTCATGCCGAATTCCCCGTGTGGATGACACTGCCGACACCCTCCAGCAAAGGCTTGAAGATGGACTGCAGTTCCTGGACGTCGATCACAGCCAGGCGTCCTTGCAGGGAGCGCAAGCCCGCAAAGCTGCGATGCCAGTGAATGGCCCATGGCGCATGGGGCGCGCTGCCATCCGCCTCGTCGAAACTCCAGCCCTCGCTGAGTTGCCCCACCCGCCAGGACCCATCCAGCCTACGACCCACCCCGACACCCAATTTGATGGGCGCCAGTTCATCGTACAAGGTATCCACAAAGACTTCATATGCATGTTCGCGCAGACCGCTCAGGTAGCCGATGCGATCCAGTTCCGGCACGGTGGCACCCACCACTTGCAGCCGTTCACGAATCTGTTGCGCAACCCCGGCACGCAACCACTGCTCGAACAACATGCGATAGCCGTTCCAGGTCTGTTCGCCTTCGAGCGCGAAGAGCAGGATCAGACCGGCCCCCAACTGGGTCATGCAGGCGGAAGCGATCTCATCCATGCCAGAACGCGCGTCGATCAGCATGATGTCCGGCTGGATGCGTGTTTCGAGTTGAGACAACATCCGGTCGAGCCGGGCCGCCCACCCTTCACGAGTGCCATCCGGGCGGAGTTTCGGCATCCAGACGCGGCCCAATTTAGCCAGATACTCGCCATGTTCGGCGCCATGCGCAGGCACGACATGAATTTCGCCGTCGTGCGACAGGGCGCTCATGGCAATCATGTCATCGAACACGGCATCGCCATGATCAACCAGGTCTTCCACCAGCCAGTCCGTGATGCCATACATGGGCTGCCGATCCGGCGGCAGCAGTGCGGACGACAGGCCGGGGGACTCCAGATCCAGATCCAGCACCAAGACCCGCTTGCCCATCTGCGCCAGATGCCACGCTGTGGCCGCCAGGGCAGTGGATCGCCCGACCCCGCCCTTGATGGAGAAAAAGACGACTCTGGGTGCGCCACGGGCCTCTGGCCCGATCTGCGTCCAGTTCGCTTCGGTGGCTTGCCGATCCACCATCCAGGCATTAGTAAAACCGGTCAAGGGATAGGCGCTGGCGCCATGGCGCGCCTGTTCCAGATCGGCCTCGAAGAGCACCGCGGATTGTTCGGGATAGCCGTGAGGCCCCAGCCGCCGCATCAGGTCCGCCGCGAGCATATGCCATCCCTCGCACTGGCCGCTGCGCTCGACATGGTCCGGCAACACCAGCCGCACACGCCCATTGAGATCCCGGTTCATCACCAGCCACCCATCTTCTTGCGCGAAAAAATCACGCAAAAAGACATCGTGGGATAGCCGCCAGCCCTCGATCACCCCGACGATCTGATCGAAGGTTGCCCCAGGACCGGCGGCGAATTCCTGTGCGTCGGTCATACAAACCACCCTTCACGTTGCGCCGTTTCGACGAGCCGGCAGATGATCGTCGCCCCGTCCCGATGCACCTGAGCGCGGCCCGGATCAAAGTCGGAGCGGTGTGCATAACGATCGGAAATGCGCCAGCCCTGAAAGGGATTCAGGGCCGGCAGGACATATTCCGTACCGAGCCCCCGGCCCTCGCGGTAGCTTTCAAAGCGGTCCCAGACGGCATTGGCGTGGACGAGGTCTTTCCGGTTGGCGGGCTCGCCCCTATCCTGGTTGAAAGGCATCCCGAACGCCAGCATCAATCGCTTGAGGCCACACTCCGCCGCCAGACCGTACAGATGATCGGCATTGGCCCAGCGCTCTTCCTTAAACAGCAGTTCCGCATCATCCCAGTGCCGCTGGTGCGCATCCAGAAAGTCAGTCCTCATCCACGGCCTCTTGGGTGATGTCTTAAGGAACCTCCGAGCCAGTCATCCCGCAGCAGCCGATCCACTGGATGGCTTATCTTATACCCCATCCACAGCACGGACAGACCCGCCTGCCGGCAAGTGTGTCATTTCTGGCCCGCCAGGAATTCACCGGTCTTCTGCAGCAGGGTCTGCTGGCTTTCGGCGATCATCGTCAGATAACGGCCGTTGCCGATGCCCCACAGAGTGGAATCCAGTTCTTCGCGCAGGCTGGCCACGAACGGCAGGGCCAGCACGGCGCGCAGATTGGCGCGGCTGCCCAGGTACTGGTCGATGGTGTTGGTCTGCTCGTCGGCCGTGCCCGGGTTCCAGTCGGCCAGCAGCTGCAGGGCCCGCGGGCTGTAGACGTTGCACACGGTGCTGACCATGCGGTTGATGGTGATGAAGCGCATGCCCTCGAAGTCGTCCACCCGCAGGATCCGGGTGTCGTCGTGCACGACGGCGATCAGTCCGCAGAACACGTCCCACCGGCCTTCGTTGGCGTCCAGGTAGCGCTGGACGACGGCCATTTTTTCCTCGAAATCCGGCCCCACCTGGGCGTCGTCCTCCAGGATGGTGATGCGGTCCAGGCGATTGCGCAGGGCGTGGTTGGCCATGGCCGCATAGGACAGGCCACAGCCGATCCAGCCGGGCGAATAGCGCACGCCGTCGAACACGACGCCCCGGTCCACGGGCGCGCTCAGGTAGTCGCGCCGCCGGGTGATGGTTTCGGGCATGGAAAGGATCAGGCGCGGGGCCTGGCCGGACGGCGGGGAGGCGGCGGCGTGCGGCGCCGGGTTCAGGTACAGCGGCTGGCGGCTCAGGTGGTGGTAGGGCAGCAGCTTGGCGCCGACCAGGAAACGGTCGAACATGAAACAGAAGCGCCGCCAGCTTTCCTGCGTGCTGCGGACGATGGCTTCGGCGGGCACGGGATTGTCCAGGGCATCGCGCACGGCATCCACCATGGCCTGGACGTCGCCTTCGGGAAAGAAGCGCACCACGCCTTCCAGTTCGGGATAGTCGGCCTGGTCCTGGGCGGATTCGGAGACCACGGGCACGCCGAGCGCCAGGCATTCCTGGATGCGCGGGGTTTCGAGCAGCGCGTTTTCGTAATAGTGCAGGTTGACGACGAGCCGGGCGCGGCGGATCTCGCGCTTCATCTCGTCACCGAAGACCTCGCTGCAGCGATGCACGTCGAAATGCCGCTCCAGCGCCTGCAGCAGGGCCTGGCGGCGCGGCGAGCTGGCCGCGTCGCCATAGAACAGCACGTCGTACCGCTTGTCTTCGGCGGGCTGCCCGGCGACGTAGTCCGGGTCCGAACCGATGGGCAGATAGTTGGTGTGCGGAAAGCGGATGTCCTTGCGCTGCAGGAAATCGAGGTTGACGAGCGCGTAGTCCAGCACGCCACGCGCATTGAGCAGGGTGTTCAGGTAGGCCTTGGTGAACCAGCGCGAACTGACGGACTGCTCCATCTGGAACAGGAAGGTGCGCTCGGGCGGCGGCAGGCGCTGGAAAATCTGCGGACACAACACCACGTAGAAATGGTCTTCCACCGCCTCCGGCACCTCGGTGGCGATGGTGACGCCGAAGCCGTGTTCGCGCAGGCGGCGGGCAATCAGATGGGCGATGAACAGGGTATGCCGCGTGGTGACGATGCGCCACTTGAGGATGGTGCCGGGCAGGATTTCGTTGGGCCGGGCCGCGCGAAGGCGCTCCTGGCGCATGGACCGGACGCGCCCCATCAGATTCTTGAAGTCGCCCCGCGCCACATAGCCGAGGGCCTTGCGGGCGCGCATGAAGAAATGTTGCAGGGAGCTTGAGTTCATGTATTTTCTATTGACGGGGAAATGCTGGCAAGGACACGATTTTAATCGCATCCTGAAGGGCGGCCGGCGGAGCCGGACCCGGGGACCGGGTCGGCGGGAACGAGCCGGGGTGATGGCGCCGGGAGCGACAGGATTCGTGACCGGACCCCGAGGATCAGACCTGGGGGAGCAGATAGGAACGGCGGAATTCCAGGAAAGGCTTTTCGATCAGGCGATTGAGCGTCCAGGCCAGGAACAGCGAGGCGGGCAGGGCCACCAGCACGCCGGTGAGGATGTTGTCGCCCAGCTCGCCCAGACCCAGCGGCAGCACGCCGACACGCGGCGCCAGCACGGAAATCACCCAGGGGTGGCAGACATAGAGCGAGAAACTGAGCACGCCGCCCTGCGCCAGCAGACGGTCCGCCCAGACGGGCAGGGACCAACGCTGGCACAGATAGGCCAGCACCAGCGCCGCCCACGCCAGCGCCTCGACGGTGGGCCAGACAATCCACCAGCCGGCTTCGACATTGGCGCCGCCGCCGTGGCGGTTCAACCAGTGGATGACATAGAACACCAGCCCGCAAGCCAGCGCAAGCATCCACGGACGCGAGAACCGGCGCCGGGCAGCGGGAGCGAGATAGCAGCACGCGGCCAGATAACCGATGAGAAACTGGTCGAGGCGGCCGAACAGGGTTTCATAGGCCACGTAGCGCACGGTACCGTATTCCAGGTAGATCCCGGCGCGCAGCAGCAGCAGCAGGCCGATCATTCCGATGAAATAGCGCGCGCCGTATTTTTTATAAAACTGGTGGAAAAAGGGAAACAGCAGATAGAAACTGAATTCGACAGGAATGGTCCACAAATGGGAAAACTGCGGCAGATCCGAAATCGAACTGGGGCGAAACAGCAGCAGCCACTGGAAAATGTCGAACACGTTGTAGTTGATCTGCTTCTGATAGACCATCAGCGTGACGGCCAGCACCACAGCAAAGATATAAAGCGGGTAGATGCGCACGAAGCGGTTGAACAGGAACAGCTTGTAATCGACGGATTTTCCGGCGCACAACACGGCAAAGATGAAACCGCTCAACACCATGAACAGGCCGATGCCCATGTGACCCTCGCTGACGACGATCGCCAACGGGTTGATCGGCTGGACCTGGCCGACGAACGCGTGCAGGTAATGGAACAGCACCACCAGCGCGGCCGCGACGAAGCGCAGGTGATCGAGGCGGCTGAGGTAAAAGGAGGAAGAACTGCGCATGACGGGACGATCCAGTGCGGAACTGGGGGCATTTTATGCGATGGCTCGATCGAGCGGCGGCATATGGACCGGCGGGGAACGAGAGTTGTCAGGAGCAGGGCCGGCGCTTACACTGCCCCGGTCCATTGCTCTTTCCCGCCCTTCGCGCCGAATGCCCCGAGACCTTACTACCGGAGCCGCCCCACTCTCGCCAGTGGCCATCGATCTGCGCCAGGAACGCCTTGGTGGCCTTCAGGGCCTGCGCGCCATCGCCGCGCTCGGCGTCGTGCTGCAGCATGCCATCTACTATGCCTGCGAGGCACGCGGCATCGACTACATGCGGTATTTGCGAATCGGCTTCGGGGGGCTGGGCGTCGATTTGTTCTTCGTCATTTCCGGCTTCGTCATGGCCGGATGCCTCTATCAGGGCCGACGCTTCCTGTGGAACCGCATCATACGCATCTACCCGGGGTACTGGCTGGCGATCGTCCTGTCGGGCCTGCTGCTGGCAGGCACGCAGCCAAATTGGTCGCTGACGCTGTCGAGCCTGCCGCTGATCCCCGCCGTGCCTCTGAACATCGGCTACCATATCCCCTACTGGACGCTGGTCTACGAGATGGGCTTCTACGTGCTGGTGGCGGCCATGGTCGTCCTGCGATTCAGCGCGGCGGCCATGCAGCGTTTCTGCGTCGTCTGGTTGTTGGCCATCGCGGCGGTTTCGCGTTACAACGACATCGACATCGCGCAACCCGGCCTCTGGCTGTGGCTAGCGCCCCACAATGTCTTTTTCGTGACCGGCATGCTGCTCGGGCTGGTATACCGGCACGTATCTCGGCTCCCCTCGCTGCCGCTGGCGCTGACGGCGGTGATCCTCTGCACGCTGGGCGAAATCCTGTACGGTATGTCCCACGCCGGGGCCTTCATGACGATGGCGCCCGGCTTGGCCGCCGTGGTCCTCCTGGGCATACGGCATCTGCGCTGGCGCTGGCTGGAACACATGGGGGATGCGTCTTACGGCATCTATCTGTCGCATGCGTTCATCATGGTCCTGTGCATCCACCTGCTCGACCGCCATGCGCCGGGGCTGTCGCTTTATGCGCTGTTCTCGCTGGCGATGCTGGCGGCGGTGATCGGGTCCGCGTTGTTCGGCTGGTGCGAATTCCGTCTGCACCGGTCGCTCAAGCGGATCGGCCGCGGTCGCCGCGAGCGGACGAAATCCTAGAGCCCGAACACGGCGTCCAGGCTCGCGGCATCCAGCAGGCGGTCGGACCAGGCTTCGAGGTCGGCCGCGCCGGCCGCGGCGATCCGGGCCGTGACGGCGGCCGGCAGCGGCCCGAACCGCCGCGTCAGCATGCGCTGCAGCAGCAGGGCCTCGCCTTCCTGGCGGCCTTCTTGACGGCCTTCCTGTTTATGCTGTTCGGCCCACTGGACGAACCGTTCCGCCAGCTTCATCTTCAACTCCTTCAAGTCCCGGACCCTGGGCAAGGCCATCGCATAGCCGCTGCGCCTTTCCAGCACGCCATGCATCCAGGTGGCAAAAGTGCGCCGCAACTCCGGTTTATCTTCCAGCATTTCTCCCACCAAGTCCACCAGATCGAGCACATCGCGCTCGCTTTCGGGACGCTCCATGCGCATGACCGCAGCCACCAGGTTGCGCAGCCGCGCCAAATGCGCCGCAGAATAGCGGTTCTCGTCCACCAGCACATATTCCAGCCGGGGCAGAAAGCGCGCCAGGCGCCCCGGCAGCCGCGGAATCAAAGCGGCGATGTCAGTCGCCGCCCGCCAGCGGCCATCGCCGTTGTAGAACACGATGGGCAGCACCGGCGGCAGGCGATGGCCGGGCAGCACGTCGCCCCGGCGGATCAGGTCCTGGTACAGCAGCCCCACGTAAGTCAGCATCCGCACCGGCATCCACGGGTCCACCGTACTCTGGAATTCGATCAGCAGGTACAGGTACATCCACTGGCCGTCGGCCCGTACCCGCCAGACGATGTCGTCGGCGCGCTCGCGCAGGTCATCGGTGACGTAGCTGCCCGACACCCGTTCCAGCGTCGTGTAGTCCAGCCCGCGCAGCCATTTGCCCGGCACGAAGCCCACGATCAGGTCGCGCACCATCTCCGGTGAGGAAAACAGCAGCTTGCAGGAGGCATCGTGCCTGCCCATGGCGCTCTCCGATCGCATCGGCATCGGAAGCCATGGTGGCAGAGGCCGGCATCGGCCGCCCGGCCGTTCAGGCCCTTTTGAGCTGTTTTGTCACTGCGGGAAAATACCCGTGATCCGCTCGAACACCTCGGCCAGGTCCCGTCCTGCCGCGACTTCCAGGGCGATGCGGGCCTGCAGGTAGTCCAGCTGGGCCTGGATCAGCTGCGCGCGGGTCTGGAAGAGGTTGTCCTGCTTTCTCAGCAGGTCCAGGATGCTGCCGTGGCCATGCTGATAGACCTTGCGCGTGGCCGCGAGGCTGGCGCGCCCCGACCGCACGGCGGATTCCAGGGCGCGGATGCGTTCCTCGCCGCCGGTGACGTTGCTGTACTGGCGGGTGACTTCGACCAGGGTGCTTTCGACCGTGGCGTCCAGGGTGTGGGCGGCCTGGCGGGCCTGATCGCGGGTCTGGGCGTGCAGGGCGGAATCGTAGCCGCCGGAGAAGATGGGCACGTTCAGCTGCAGGCCCAGGACGTAGGTGTTGGTGCGCTGGCTCAGGGTGGAGAGGTTTTCGCTGTCGGCGTTGGACCAGGCGGCCACCAGGTTCAGGGTGGGCGCATGGCGGCTGGCGGCGCGCCAGACGTCGGCCTCGGCGACGCGCACCTTGGCCTGGTCGGCGTCGATCTGGGTATTGTGGGCGCGGGCCAGGTCCAGCCAGTCCACGAGGCGGGCGGGCTCCAGGGGCGGCGGGGCGAAGGCCGTCAGTTCGGCCGCAGCCTGGTCCGGCGCCTCGGCCGGTGTCCGATCCGATGTCTGGCCCGGAACGCGATCCGATGCTTCGGCTGAGGCCTGATCCCATGCGAAAGGCGAGGCCGGAGGGCGGTCGGTGACGCCGATGATGGCCTGCAGGGCGCGCTGCGCCACGTCCAGGTCGGCGCGCGCGCTGATGACGTCGGCCCGCGCACTGGCCAGGCGGGCCTGGATCTGCTGGACGTCGATGATGCTGCCTTCGCTGTGGGTGTACAGGGCCTGCTGGCCGGCGGCCTGCGCTTCCAGGGAGTCGGCCAGACCCTCGCGCAGGGCCACGGTGGACCGGGCGGCCAGGAGCTGGAACCAGGCCTTCGACAGGCGCTGGGCGAGGTCGCTGCGAGCGGCGGCCCAGTCGGCATCGCCCTGGTCGGCGCGGGCATGCGCCCAGCGGTAGCTGGCATAACGGCCGGCGTCCAGCAGCGGCTGCTGCAGCTGGACGTAGGCGCTGGTGGAATCGTATTCCAGGACGGATTCGATGGTGCGGCCGAACAGCCAGGGCTGGCGCCGCAGGCCGTTGATCCGGCTGCGCGAATACCCGGCCTGCACCTGCGGCAGCAGCAGCGCCAGGCCCTGGGCGCGGAAGGTGTCGAAGCCCAGCCGGGCGCTGAGGGCGGCCTGGTAGGTGGGGTCGCGCGCCAGCGCCAGGGGCCAGGCCTGGGCCAGGGTCAGGCCGCGCGCGCGGGCGGCGTCCATCCGGTCCAGGGCGTCGGCCAGGGCGGCGCCGGTGTGGGGGCCGGCGGCGGCCGCAGGCGCCGCCGGCGCGGGCTCGGACGCCGGGGCGCCGCCGCCCTTGCCGCCGCCCAGCCAGGTGCCTTCCAGCCAGGCGCCCGGGCCGGCGCAGGCGGCCAGGCTGGCGGACAGCGCCAGCGCTCCGGCGCCGCGCCCCAGCCGAATCCAGCCCCAGCCCGCCACGGCGCTCAATCCAGCGGCACGGCCGCCGAGCCGAACCAGGTGCGGGCGGCCGCGGCGATGGCCGCGTCGTCCAGCGCGCCGGCCACGGCATCCAGGCCGATGCGGGCGTTGACGTACTGCAGGCGCGCCTGGATCAGGTCGCGCTGGGCCTTGTAGAGCTGATCCTGGGCGTCGAGGATGTCGGTGATGCTGCGCGTGCCGCCGATGTAGCTTTTCCGCATGGCTTCCAGCGCCTGGGCGCTGGTGTTCACGGCGGTTTCCAGGGCGGCGATGCGTTCGGCCCCGCTGACGACGCCCTGGTACTGGCGCGTGGTGTCCACGGCGACCTTTTCGCGGGTGGCCTCCAGCTGGTGGCCGGTCTGGTCGCGGTTGTGGCGCGCCTGCCGGACCTGCGCCTGGGTCTGGCCGCCGGAGAAGATCGGCACGCTGATCTGCACGCCCGCCGCGGTCAGGTAGCTTTCCTGGTTCAGGGTGGAGATGGAGTCGGACTGGTTGACGCTGCGGTAGGCCACGCCGCCGACCGTGGGCAGGTGGCCGCCGAAGGCCTTGTCGACTTCGCGGTCGGCCACCCGCAGGGACTGCTGGCCGGCCTGCACGTCGGCATTGGCGGCCTGCGCGCGGGCCAGCCAGGCCTCCAGCGCGGGCGGGTCCAGCGGACGGGGCCGGAAATCGGGCGCGAGATCGTGGATGGCGAGGACGGGAGCGCCGGTCATTTCCTGCAGCTCGCGCCGCGCGACGACCAGGGCGTCGCGCGCCTGGATCAGGTCGGCGCGCGAGAGGTCGCGCCGCGAGGTGGCTTCCTCGACGTCGGTGACGGTGCCCTCGCCTCCCTGGTAGCGGCGCCGCGCGATGTCGATGTTCTGTTCGTCGGCCGCCAGCCGGTTTTCGGCCAGCGTCACGTTCTGTCGCGACAGCAGGGTCTGCAGGTAGCGGCTGACCAGGCGGGTGGCGGTATCGCGCGCCTTGGTGTCGAAGAGCGCCAGGCTGTAGTCGGCGCGAGCGTTGCCCTGGCGCATGCCGGCGATCTTGGACCAGTCGAACAGGGACTGGCTGAGCTGGATCTGGTTGGTGCGCGCGATGTAATCCAGGTCGGTGCTGACCACCCCGCCGCTGCTGCTCGGGGATTCCAGGGTGCCGGTGGTCTTGTTGCGCCCGATGCTGGCGCTGATCTGCGGCAGCAGGGGCGCGCGGCCCAGGGCGCGGTTGGCCTGGCCGGCGTCGCGCTCGCTGAGCGCCGCCTGATAGGTGGGGTCATGGGCCTTGGCGAGCTGCCAGGCGCCGTCCAGCCCCAGGCCGGAAGCCGCGGAGGCCGGAGTTGACGAGGCGGAGGCCGGCGAAGCGGGGCCGGAGGAAGCCGGGCCGGCCGGGACCGGCGCGGCGGGCGCACGCGCCGGCGCGGGCTGCCGCGTCGGCGCCACCGGCGCCGCCGGCGCCGCCGGCGCCAGGACCAGCGCCGCCAGTCCGGCCAGCCAGGGCAGGACCGTACGGCGAATCGACAGGTGCAAGGCGGCCCGCATCGGCTATTTTTCCGTCAGGGAGGTGTGCAGGCGTTCGAGGAGCGGCTTGAGCAGATAGCTGAACATGGTGCGCTCGCCCAGCTTGATCATGACGGTGGCCGGCATGCCGGCGCGGATCTCGCCGCCCACCTGCTCGATCATGCGCATGCCTTCGGGCAGGATCTCGACCTTCGCCTGGTAGAAGGGCATGCCGGTGCGCTGGTCGGTGATGCGGTCGGCCGACACGGTGAGGAGCTTGCCCGGGACGTTGGGGGTCTGGGCGTGGTTGAGCGCCGGGAAGGTGATCTCGACGGGCAGGCCCGCGTACACGCGGTCGATGGCCTGCACGGGAAGTTCGGCGTTGACCACGTAGGAGGCGTCGTCGGGGATGATTTCCATCAGCGGCGCGCCGGGGCTCACCACGCCGCCCACGGTGAAGACCTTCATGTTCTGCACCGTGCCTTCGATGGGGGAGCGGATCTCGGTCTGCTCGACGGAGTAGTCCAGCGCGGCCAGGCGGTTGGCCAGGGCCGTGGCTTCCTTCTGGACGTCGCTCAGCTGCGACTGGACTTCCTTCTGGTAGTCCTGCTGGCGCTGCAGGATGCGCAGCTTCAGTTCGGCGATCTGGTTGCGCGTGCGGCCGGCGTCGACCACGGCGTTGGACAGCGCCCCCTGCAGCTGGGCGGCGTCGCGCTCCAGTTCGAGCATGCGGTTGCGCGGCAGGTAGCCGTCCTTGGCGAGCTCGCGCACGCCCTGGAGTTCGCGGTTGATGTAGCCGATCTGCTCCTTGCGGCTGGCCTGCACCTGCAGCAGGCCCTGCAGCTGCGCCTCGGCGCCGGCGAGGTTTTCGCGCAGGATGGCGATCTCGCCGTTCAGGGCCTTGCGGCGGGTCTCGAAGAGCGCCTCCTGGGCGGCGACGGCGCGCTGGTAGCGCGGGTCGCCCTTGAAGCGGCGGGTGAGCTCCGGGTAGAACTGGATGGATTCCAGGCCGTCGCGCTCGGCCAGCAGGCGGTCTTCGTTGGTGCGGGCGATGATGTACTGGGAGCTGGCCACGCCGCGATCCGACTGCGCGCGGGTGGGGTTCAGGCGCAGCAGCACCTGGCCGGCCTGGACGCGGTCGCCGTCGCTCACCAGGATGGCGTCCACGGTGCCGCCTTCCAGGTGGGCGATGGTCTTGCGGTTGCCCAGGACTTCGACCACGCCGTTGGCGGGTTCGCCCTGGTCCAGGGGCGCCAGGGCGCCCCACAGGACGAAGCCGCCGAAGCCGATGATGAGCGCGGTCAGGCCGATGCGCAGGGGCCGCACGAAATTCTCGTCCACCCGGCTACCGGGGGTTTCCAGGGCTTCCTCGATTTCCAGGTCGGGCGAGGTCTTGCGTGAAAATAGCTTCATGGTGCGTCTCTAATCGGCTCTATCGGCCGGCCGCCATCTGCAGCGAGCCACCGCCCGCCTGGGCACGCGCCTGCAGCTGCTGCTGGTGCAGGCCCTTGAGCACGTCCTCGCGCGCGCCGTACATCATGACCATGCCTTCGCGCATGACCAGCAGCTTGTCCACCGCCGCCAGCACGCTGGTGCGGTGGGTGATGACGATCACGGTGGAGCCCTGGGCCTTGAGCACGCGCAGGGTCTCGACCAGCGAGGCCTCGCCGGCCTCGTCGAGGTTGGAATTGGGCTCGTCCAGCACGATGAGCGACGGGTTGCCGTAGATGGCGCGCGCCAAGGCCACGCGCTGGCGCTGGCCGCCCGACAGGGACGAGCCGTTCATGCCCATCTGCGTGTCGTAGCCCTGGGGCAGGTGCAGGATCATGTCGTGCACGCCGGCCTGCTGCGCGGCGGCGATCACCTGGGCGGAATCGGGGATGGCGAAGCGCGCGATGTTTTCCGCCACGCTGCCCTCGAACAGTTCGATGTCCTGGGGCAGGTAGCCGATGTGCGGGCCGAGCTCGTCCTTGTTCCAGCGGTAGATGTCGGCGCCGTCCAGGCGCACGGTGCCCGCCTGGGCGCCCCAGACGCCCACCAGCAGGCGCGCCAGGGTGGACTTGCCCGCCCCCGAGGGGCCGATGACGCCGACCACGTCGCCGGCGTCGATGGTGAAATTCAGGCCCTTGAGCACGGCCGCGCGCGCGCCCGGGGGCGTGGCGTAGACGTTTTCGAGCACGATCTGGCCGCGCGGCGCCGGCAGGCTCAGGCTGGCCCCGCGCGGCGGCGCGGTCTTGAGCATTTCGTCCAGGCGCGCATAGGCCCCGCGGCAGGCGATGAACTGCTTCCAGGAATTGATGGCCATTTCCACCGGACGCAGGGCCTGGCCCATGAGGATGGAACAGACGATCATCATGCCGGCGGTGATCTTGCCCTGGATGACCAGCAGCGCCCCCACGCCCAGGATCAGCGACTGCAGCGAAATGCGCACGAACTGCGACACGCCGCTGATGCGGGCGTTGCGGTCGGAGGCCACCGTCTGCAGGCCCAGCATGCGCCGGTGCTGCGACAGCCAGCGGGCGCGCAGGCCCGGCAGCATGCCCATGGCCTCGATGACTTCGGCGTTGTGCAGGTGGCTGTTGGCGAAGGCGTTGGCGCGCACGGAGGCCTGGTTGGCCTCGTCCAGCGGCTTGTGCGTGGCGACGTGGGTCAGGTAGGCCATGGCGATCAGCACCACCGAGCCGAAGACGTTCATGGCGCCCAGCAGCGGGTGCACGATGAAGGCCACGGCGATGTAGATGGGCGTCCAGGGCACGTCGAACACGGCAAACAGGGCGTTGCCGGTGAGGAACTGGCGCAGGCGGGTGAGATCCTGGATGGCCTGCGAGGGGTTGCCGCCTTCGCGGCGCAGGTTGCGCTCGAAGGCGGCGGTGAACACCCGCTGGTTGAGCATGGCGTCGAAGCGGTTGCCCACGCGGATCAGCACCGAGGAGCGCACCAGCTGCAGCAGGCCCGACAGCGCGAAGATGGCGACCACCAGCAGCGACAGCACCAGCAGGGTGGTTTCGTTGCGGCTGTTGAGCACGCGGTCGTAGACCTGCAGCATGTACAGGGACGGCGTGAGGGCCAGCATGTTGATGACGAAACTGAAGGCCGCCAGACTGTAGAGGATGCGGCGGAAGCGGAAGAGCGCCTCGCCCAGTTCGGTACGGTGGTGTGGAGTCATGAAGAAAGCAGTGAGCGGAATCGGGAGCGGGCAGGCGTCAGGCGCACGACAGCCGATGCGCGCCGCCGAGCCGGCGCCCGCCGGGCCGCGCCGGACGCCAGGCGGGGATCCGGGAACGGGCAGCCGGGCTTGGGCATCCGGGGTTGGGCATCATAACCGCATGCAAAATAACGAAAAAAAGCGTTTTAATATAGCATGCCAGGCCTGAATGCCGGCTGACTTTCTGCCGGCCGGCGACTTTCCGCCGGCCGGCTTGCGCGGGCGGCGGCCGCGCGGCCAGTGGAACTGCGGCCAGTTGCGGCTAGTGGAACTTGATGGTGCCGCCGCTGTTGAGGAATTCCAGGTCCAGGTCGCCCGTGGGCGTGCGCATGGCCGCCGAGGTCTGCTGGATGGCCTGCTCGCGCGCCAGCGTGCCCAGGCGCTGCAGGTGCTGCATGGACAGCAGCTGGCCAAAGGCGAGGAACAGCGCGCCGGCCTCGCGCACCGCGGCGAGGGATTCCGCGGGCAGTTCGTTCAGCGCTTTTTCGTCGATGCGGAACAGGCCCTGGACGTTCTGGACGCCGCTGTCGTTCTGGATGCGCACCGGCCAGGGGACGATCAGCCCGTGCTGCTGCAGGGCGTCGCAGGCGCGCCGGGTGGCGGCGCGGCCGGCCTGCACCTGGGTGAGGAACTGCAGGATCTGGGTGATGCGCTCGGCGGGCTTGCCGTCGGCGTCGAAGAAGGGCTGGCCGCCGTCCGGGCCGTCCTGGAGCAGGCCGCTGGCGCGGTCGAAGCACAGCACCTGCTGCCCATCGGGCGCCTGGGCCAGCGCGAAGGGATAGGCCCGGTAGGCCGCCGGGATGTAGTCGGCCCGCCAGCGCCCGCCGGCATCGACCAGCAGGTTCTGGCCCGGGGCGAGGCCCTGCACGGCCACCGGCGCGTACTGGTCGTCGACCTGCGCGAAAGCCAGCGGCAGGTACAGGCAGGCGCGGGGGATTTCCGGCATGACCAGCGCGGCCACGGCGTCATGGGCTGCAAAGGCGTAGCCGGGGCTGGCACGCCAGGTCTTGCCGCCATGGCTGGCGGGGGTGATGGCTTCGAATTCGGGCATGAGTCCAGTATACAATGCCGCCCATGAGCACGACACCGCACCGCAAAGGCATCATTCTGGCCGGGGGTTCCGGCACCCGCCTGCATCCCGCCACCCTGGCCGTGAGCAAGCAGCTGCTGCCCATCTACGACAAGCCGATGGTGTACTACCCGCTGTCCACCCTGATGATGGCCGGCATCCGCGACATCCTGATCATCTCCACCCCCCAGGACACGCCGCGCTTCGAGCAGCTGCTGGGCGACGGCCGCCAGTGGGGGCTGAACCTGCAGTACGCCGTGCAGCCCTCGCCCGACGGCCTGGCGCAGGCCTACCTGATCGGCGCCGATTTCGTGGGCCACCAGCCCTCGGCGCTGGTGCTGGGCGACAACATCTTCCAGGGCCACGACCTGCCCGCGCTGCTGGGCAACGCCATGGCGCGCGAGCACGGCGCCAGCGTCTTCGCCTACCACGTGCACGATCCGGAACGCTACGGCGTGGCCGAATTCAACGCGCAGGGCCGGGTGCTGTCGCTGGAGGAAAAACCGGCGCGGCCCAAGTCCAACTACGCCGTCACGGGCCTGTATTTCTACGACGGCCAGGCCGTGGACCTGGCGCGCGAGCTGCGGCCCTCGGCGCGCGGCGAGCTGGAGATCACCGACCTGAACCGGCGCTACCTGGACCAGGGCGCCCTGCACGTCGAGATCATGGGGCGCGGCTACGCCTGGCTGGACACCGGCACCCACCAGTCGATGCTGGACGCCAGCCAGTTCATCGCCACGCTGGAAAAGCGCCAGGGCCTGAAGGTGGCCTGTCCGGAGGAAATCGCCTGGCGCATGGGCTGGATCGACGACGCCCAGCTGCAGGCCCTGGGCGAAGGCCTGTCCAAGAACGACTACGGCCGCTATCTGCTGGGCCTGCTATGATCGCCACCCGCCTCGCCATCCCCGACGTCCTCCTGCTGGAGCCCCAGGTCTTCGGCGACGCCCGCGGGTTCTTCTTCGAGAGCTTCAACCAGGCCCAGTTCGACCAGGCCGTGGGCCGGCCCGTCGCCTTCGTGCAGGACAACCACTCGCGCTCGGCGCGCCACGTGCTGCGCGGCCTGCACTATCAGATCCGGCAGCCGCAGGGCAAGCTGGTGCGGGTGGTCCAGGGCAGCGTCTTCGACGTGGCGGTCGACCTGCGCCGCGGCTCGGCCACGTTCGGGCAATGGGTGGGCGCCGAGCTCACCGCCGACAACAAGCGCCAGCTGTGGGTGCCCGAGGGCTTCGGCCACGGTTTCGTGGTCACCAGCGAAAGCGCCGAATTCCTCTACAAGACCACGAACTACTACGCGCCGCAGCACGAGCGCTGCATCCGCTGGGACGATCCCGACCTGGCCATCGCCTGGCCGCTGGACGGTGCCCAGCCGCTGCTGTCGGCCAAGGACCAGGCCGGCGCGGCCTTCGCGCAGGCCGAGACGTACTAGGAAACCTCCGGAACACGTCCCCGCTCCGCATGCATCCGCGGCTTCCCTGGAGAGGGTCAAGGGCGGAACACGGCGTCCAGGCTCGCGGCATCCAGCAGGCGGTCGGACCAGGCTTCGAGGTCGGCCGCACCGGCCGCGGCGATCCGGGCCCTGACGGCGGCCGGCAGCGGCCCGAACCGCCGCGTCAGCATGCGCTGCAGCAGCAGGGCCTCGCCTTCCTGTTTATGCTGTTCGGCCCACTGGACGAACCGTTCCGCCAGCTTCATCTTCAGCTCCTTCAAGTCCCGGACCCTGGGCAAGGCCATCGCATAGCCGCTGCGCCTTTCCAGCACGCCATGCATCCAGGTGGCAAAAGTGCGCCGCAACTCCGGTTTATCTTCCAGCATTTCTCCCACCAAGTCCACCAGATCGAGCACATCGCGCTCGCTTTCGGGACGCTCCATGCGCATGACCGCAGCCACCAGGTTGCGCAGCCGCGCCAAATGCGCCGCAGAATAGCGGTTCTCGTCCACCAGCACATATTCCAGCCGGGGCAGAAAGCGCGCCAGGCGCCCCGGCAGCCGCGGAATCAAAGCGGCGATGTCAGTCGCCGCCCGCCAGCGGCCATCGCCGTTGTAGAACACGATGGGCAGCACCGGCGGCAGGCGATGGCCGGGCAGCACGTCGCCCCGGCGGATCAGGTCCTGGTACAGCAGCCCCACGTAAGTCAGCATCCGCACCGGCATCCACGGGTCCACCGTACTCTGGAATTCGATCAGCAGGTACAGGTACATCCACTGGCCGTCGGCCCGTACCCGCCAGACGATGTCGTCGGCGCGCTCGCGCAGGTCATCGGTGACGTAGCTGCCCGACACCCGTTCCAGCGTCGTGTAGTCCAGCCCGCGCAGCCATTTGCCCGGCACGAAGCCCACGATCAGGTCGCGCACCATCTCCGGTGAGGAAAACAGCAGCTTGCAGGAGGCATCGTGCCTGCCCATGGCGCTCTCCGATCGCATCGGCATCGGAAGCCATGGTGGCAGAGGCCGGCATCGGCCGCCCGGCCGTTCAGGCCCTTTTGAGCTGTTTTGTCACTGCGGGAAAATACCCGGCCGGATCCGGGGGCCGCGGTCGGAATCCGGCGGCGCGGACCGCCCAGAGCGGGGCGCTCCGCCCGGCCCTCACTCGTCCAGCAATTGATCGAGCACGTAGTCGACGCCGTCGCGCCAGTCGGGCAGGTGGATGCCCAGCGCCGCGCGGATTTTTTGCGTGTCCAGCCGCGAATTGGCGGGGCGCCGCGCGGGAGTGGGATAGTCGGCCGTGGCGATGGGCAGGATCGCGTCGGGGGCGACGCGGACGGGACGGCCCGCGGCGCGCGCGCGCTCGATGACGTGGCGGGCGTAGGCGTGCCAGCTGGTGCTGCCGCCGGCGGTCAGGTGGTAGACGCCGTCGGCCAGGTCCCGGCCGGCGCGGATCGCGTGCGCGGTCACGTCGGCCAGCAGCGCGGCCGAGGTGGGAGCGCCGATCTGGTCGGCGACGATGCTCAGGCTGTCGCGCTCCGCGGCCAGGCGCAGCATGGTCTTGGCGAAATTGCCGCCGTGCGCGCCCACCACCCAGCTGGTGCGAAAGATCAGGTGGCGCGCGCCCGAGGCCGCCAGGGCGGCCTCGCCGGCGAGCTTGGTGGCGCCGTAGACGTTCTGCGGCGCGGGCCGGTCGGTCTCGCGGTAGGGGTCGGGACCGGCGCCGTCGAACACGTAGTCCGTGGAGAAATGCACCACCTGCGCGCCCAGCCGGGCGGCTTCCTCGCCGAACACGCCGGGGGCGGCGCCGTTGATGGCCTGCGCCAGCGCGGCGTCCTGTTCGGCCCGATCGACGGCGGTATAGGCGGCCGCGTTGACGATGACGTCGGGCCGGTGCCGGCGCACCGCCGCCCGGATCGCGGCCGCGTCGGACAGGTCGCAGTCGGCGCGGTCGATGGCGGCGACCTCGCCCAGCGGCGCCAGGGCGCGGCGCAGTTCAAAGCCGAGCTGGCCGTCGCGGCCGGTGATCAGCAGCCTCATGCCGAAGCCTCGCCGGACGAAGCCTCGCCGGCCGAAGCCCCGCCGTAGTGGCGCTGGATCCAGTCGCGGTAGCCGCCCTGCTGGATGCGGGCGACCCATTCCGGGTGCTGCAGATACCAGGCGACGGTCTTGCGGATGCCGGTCTCGAAGGTCTCGGCCGGCGTCCAGCCCAGCTCGCGCTGGATCTTGCGGGCGTCGATGGCGTAGCGGCGGTCATGCCCCGGGCGGTCGGCGACGTAGGTGATCTGATCGGCATAGCCGCCGCCCGAGGCGCGCGGCCGCAGCTCGTCGAGCAGGCCGCAGATGGTGGCGACGATCCGGAGATTGCTCATTTCGTTCCAGCCGCCGATGTTGTAGGTCTCGCCCGGGGTGCCGGCCTCCAGCACCCGCTCGATCGCCTGGCAGTGGTCGCCCACGTACAGCCAGTCGCGCACCTGCAGGCCGTCGCCGTAGATCGGCAGGGGCTTGCCCGCCAGGGCGTTGACGATGACCAGGGGGATGAGCTTTTCGGGGAACTGGTAGGGGCCGTAGTTGTTGCTGCAGTTGGTGGTGAGCACCGGCAGGCCATAGGTGTGGTGCCAGGCGCGCACCAGGTGGTCGCTGGCCGCCTTGCTGGCGGAATACGGGCTGTTGGGCAGGTGGGGATTGGTCTCGGCGAAGGGAGGATCCTGGGGCGTGAGGGTGCCGTAGACTTCGTCGGTGCTGACGTGCAGGAAGCGGAAATCGGCCTTCTGCCGGGCGTCCAGTCCGTCCCAGTGGGCGCGGGCGGCTTCGAGCAGGCGGAAGGTGCCCACGATGTTGGTCTGGATGAAGTCTTCCGGGCCGTGGATGGAACGATCGACGTGGCTTTCGGCGGCGAAATGGATCACGGCGCGCGGCCGGTGCTGGGCGAACAGCCGATCCAGCAAGGGGCGGTCGCACAGGTCGCCATGCACGAAGACGTGCCCGGGATTGCCCTGCAGCGAGGCGAGGTTGTCGAGATTGCCGGCGTAGGTGAGGTTGTCGAGATTGACCACGGTTTCGGAGGAACGCGCCAGCCGGTCGAGGACGAAATTGCTTCCGATGAAACCGGCGCCGCCGGTGACGAGTACAGTCATGATTCCCTTCCGTGTGAAGTCTGCCGGCCGATTTTACCCTGTCCGCCCCGGCGCCCAGCGGGGCAACCGCCTACAATACCAGCGTCGCCAGCGGCCCGGATGCCCATGCCCCAATCCCCTCAGCCTTCCCTCCCGATCCCGACGCCCTCCCGTCCCCAGGTCCTTGCGGAGTCGGGAATATTCCTCTCTTTCGCGGCCATGTTCGCCCTGCCTTCGGGGTATTCCTACGGCGCCGCGCTGCTGCTGCTGGCCAGCCTGATCTGGCTGGCGCGGCGTCCGCCCCTTGCCGCGCTGCAGCGCCCGGACCGCCGGCTGATCGCCGTCCTGCTGGCCTATTTCCTGGTGCCCTCGGCCATGACGCTGGCGCTGGGCAATTCGCCCTCCGAGCTCGACCAGTACGTGCGCGCGCTGCTGGCCATCCCGGTGCTGCTGCTCCTGCTGCATACGCCCGTGCGCCTGGCCGTCCTGTGGACGGCCATCGTCATCGGCGTGGCGCTGTCGGCGCCGCTGGCCTGGTGGCAGATCCACGTCGAGCACCTGGAGCGCGCCGCGGGGTTCCTGAACATCATCCACTTCAGCAACTTCAGCCTGGTGTTCACGATGTACTGCGCCGCGGGGCTGTGCTGGGCGGGCACCCAGGGCTCCCGGGCGAACCCGTGGCGGGCGGCTTTCCTGCTGGGCGCGGCCTGCGGGCTCTACAGCGCGATCGTCGGCGGCAGCCGCGGCAGCTGGGTGGCCATGCCCCCGACGCTGCTGCTCTTTCTCTTCACCTTCACGACCCGGAACAACTGGGCGCGTCTGGCGGCGGCCTGTACCCTGTGCGCGCTGCTGCTGGCGGGGCTGTTCGCCTGGCCCGGCAGCCCGCTGCAGCAGCGCTACGAACGGGCCGTGGAAGACATCACCCTGTACCAGAGCGAACAGACCGACACCTCGATCGGCGCGCGCTTCGAGATGTGGCGCGGCGCCTTGGGCAATCTGCAGCGGCGCCCCGTCGCGGGCTGGAACCTGCAGGCCTACACCGAGGCCCTGCGCGGACAGGTGGCCGAAGGCCGCGTGACCCCCGTGGTCCTGCAGTACAGCAACAACCTGCACAACAACTACCTGCAGGCCTGGGTCTTCACGGGGCTGCCGGGCCTGCTGGCCCTGCTGGCGCTGTACGGCCTGCCGCTGTGGCATTTCGGCCGGCGGCTGCGGGCGCCCGACACGACGGCGCGCACGCTGGCCTTCTGCGGCGCCGGCACGGTGCTGTCCTACGCATGCTTCAGCATGTCTCAAGTGATGCTGCACCGAAACAATGGCATCATGTTCTATCTGTTGGCGGTGGTCGTGCTGTGGGCCCTGATGCGCCAGGCCGAAGACCGCGAGGCGTCGCGGCCCGCACGGCCCGCCTAGTACGCGCCGTCGCGCCGGAACACCACGGCCACGGTCTTGACCAGGATCACCAGGTCGTGCCACAGCGACCAGTTGCGCGCGTACCAGGCATCGAAATAGACCCGGGTGTCGTAGTCCACGTCGCTGCGGCCGCTGACCTGCCACAGGCCGGTGATGCCGGGCTTGGCCATCAGGTAATAGGCGACGTTCTTGCCGTAGAAGGCCAGTTCTTCCTCGACGACGGGCCGGGGGCCCACCAGGCTCATCTCGCCTCGCAGGACGTTCCAGAGCTGCGGCAGTTCGTCCAGGCTGGTGCGCCGGAGAAAGCGCCCCAGCGGCGTGATCCGGGGATCGTTCTTGAGCTTGAAGGACGCCTCCCATTCGGCGCGCGCCTCCGGGTCGCGGGCCAGCAGGTCGGCCAGCACCTGGTCGGCCTGCGGCACCATGGAGCGGAATTTCAGGCACAGGAACGGGCGACCGCCCTGCCCTATCCGCCGGTGGCCGTAGATGGGCTCCCCGCCATCCTGGCGGATCTTCCACCAGAGCACGGCCAGCAGCGGCGAGAGCACCACCAGCAGCGCCGCGGCCCCCGCCACGTCGAAGGCGCGCTTGATGATGCGCGACCAGCGCTTCTGCAGGTTTTCGCGGATCTGCAGGATCATGAGGTCGTGGCTGAAGATGAACGACACGTCGGTGCTGTTGAGCGGCACCCCGCGGATGGACGGGATCACCGAGACCGCCCTGCAGCCGCGCACCGCCATCTCGCGCAGCCAGTCGTCGCGCAGGTCTTCCTCGCCATATTCCATGGCGATCACGTACTGGGTGTCGTCCGGATCGGTCAGCTCCCAGAGCTGCTCGGGCCGGTGCAGCACGGGCACGCCTTCGACCGGCGAGGGCCGCGTCCCCAGGGGGCACTGGAAATACTGCACGTCGAAGCCCATGCCGCGGTCGGACACCAGGGCCCCGTAGGCCTCGGCCGCGTTGCTGCCGGTGCCGATGATGACGCACTGCTTCTGCCAGAGCTTGAGCTTGAGCAGCGCCGCCTTGATGGCCAGGCGTTCGAGCACGAGCGACAGGAAGATGAAGCCCCAGCTCAGCACCCAGAAATAGCGCGAGATGGGCCATTTCAGGAACGCCATGATGACCAGCTGGCCCAATGCGCCGACCAGCAGCGCCATGCAGACGTCGCGCGCCACCGACCAGATGGGCTTGCGGTAGGTGTAGTGCCCGCGCCAGGCCCAGAACCACAGCAGGGTCGCCGCGCCCAGCACCATGTAGGTCAGGACGAAGGCGCCCACGTCGGCGACGAGGACGTAGACGGACACCCCGCCGGTGACAACGTAGAGGCACACCGCGGCCAGGAGCGGTCCCAGGAGGAAGGCCATGCCGTCCGCCGCCACACGAATCAGCCGGATCAGATGGCGTATCGCCACCGCCCGGACCTTTGCCGATAATTGCTTGTTCTGAGTCACGGATCCCGCAGCCGTCGGTGAAAGTCGCGCTGTGCGCTCCAGCGCGATATTACATCAGGCCATCGGCGCGGCGGTTTTTGTAAAATACGGTCATCCCCAACCGGCCGGCCGGCCCGGCGCGCGCATGCAGGCGTCCCGCTCCGCACGGCCCGCGCTTCCCCCATGACCCAGACAGACGACGTGAGCGCCCCACCCGCCACCCGGGTGATCGTGCCGACCTACAACGGCGGCAGCACCTGGAACCGCTGCGCGGAGGCCCTGGCCCGGGCCGTGGCGGGCCGCCCGCACCTGTCGGTCCTGGTGGTCGATTCGTCCTCGCACGACGGTACGGCGGAAACAGCCCGGCGGCACGGCTTCGACGCCATCACCATCGATCCCGCGGACTTCAACCACGGCGGCACGCGCAATCTGGCCGCCGGCGCCGCGCAGGCGGAATTCCTGGTCTTCCTGACCCAGGACGCCATCATCCAGGGGCCGGAATCCATCACGGAGCTGCTGGCGGCCTTCCGCGACCCGAAGGTGGCGGCGGCCTACGGACGCCAGCTGCCGCACCCGGATGCCAACCCCGTCGCGGCGCACGCGCGGTACGCGAACTACGGCACCGCAGGGCACGTGTGCGGGCTGGACGACATTCCCCGCTGCGGCCTGAAGGCGGCCTTCCTGTCCAATTCCTTCGCCGCCTACCGGACGGCGGCGTTCCGCCAGCTGGGCGGCTTTCCGGACCAGACCATCCTGGGCGAGGACATGTATTTCGCCGCGCGTGCGATCCTGGAGGGCTTCCTGATCGCCTACGTCCCGTCCGCCTGCGTGTGGCATTCGCACAATTATTCGGTGGCCGAGGAATTCCGCCGCTATTTCGACATCGGCGTGTTCCAGTCCGAGGAATCCTGGATCGGCGAGCGCTACGGCGGCGCGGGCGGCGAGGGCCTGAAGTTCCTCAAGTCCGAGTTCTCCCATCTGGCCCGGCACGCGCCGCTGTGGCTGCCGCGCGCCTGGCTGGGCGACCTGGCGAAGATCCTGGGCTACCGGCTGGGCAAGCAGCACCGCCGCCTGCCGCCCGGCCTGCGGCGGGCGTGCTCGATGCACCGGCGCTACTGGGAGGAAGGCGCGGCCCCCAGGCCGCGCTGATACCGCCAGGTGCTCAGGCACATGTCCTCCAGCGTGCGGGCGGCCGTCCAGCGCAGGTCCCGGCCGGCCTTGGCGGGGTCGGCGTAGCAGGCCGCGACGTCGCCCGGCCGGCGCGCCTGGATCCGGTAAGGCACCGCGCGACCCGAGGCCCGCTCGAAGGCGCGCACGATCTCCAGCACGCTGTGGCCGCGCCCGGTGCCCAGGTTGAAGGCATGCCAGCCGGCATGGCCGGCCAGGAAGCCCAGGGCGGCGGCGTGGCCCTCGGCCAGGTCCACGACGTGGATGTAGTCGCGCACGCCGGTGCCGTCGGGCGTGGGGTAGTCGCCGCCGAACACGTTCAGCTCGGTGCGCAGGCCGGCGGCGACCTGGGCGACGTAGGGCATGAGGTTGTTCGGCACGCCGCGGGGGTTCTCGCCGATCAGGCCGCTGTCGTGCGCGCCCACGGGGTTGAAGTAGCGCAGGCAGGCCACGCGCCAGGACGGGTCCGAGGCGGCCAGGTCGGCCAGGATTTCCTCGACGTGCAGCTTGCTGCGGCCGTAGGGATTGGTGGCGCCCGTGGGGTGGCTTTCGTCCAGGGGCAGGCGGCGCGGCTCGCCGTAGACGGTGGCGCTGCTGCTGAAGACCAGGGTGCGCACGCCGCCGTCGCGCATGGCCCGCAGCAGGCAGAGCGCGCCCTGGACGTTGCTGGAGAAGTACGCCAGGGGCCGTTCGACGGATTCGCTCACGGACTTCAGGCCGGCGAAATGGATCACGGCCTCGATGGCATGGTCGCGCAGCGTCCGGTCCAGCAGGGGGCCGTCGCGCACGTCGCCCTGGACGAAGGCCGGCGGCGCGCCCAGGATGCGGCCCAGCTGGCCGACGACCGCCGCGTCGCTGTTGCTCAGGTTGTCGAACAGCACGACGCGGTGGCCCTGCTGCGCCAGGACGGCCGCGGCGTGGCTGCCGATGTAGCCCGTGCCGCCGGTGAGAAGGATGTTCATGCGCGCGGAGAGTCGATGAGGGGGATGTGGAATGGTACATCGGGCGCCCTCCGCGGAAGGCGCCCGATGCGGCGGACCGATGGCCGAGGGCCGAGGGTCCCGATGGCCGGGGCCGCCGGCCGCCAGTCGCCGGCTGCGGCGGTGACCGAGGGTCCCGCTGGCCCGGAGGGTGGCCGGGATCAGGCTTCCGCGTGCTTGGCGGCTTCCACGGCGGCGCCGGTGTCGTGCGGGGCGCCGTTGAAGAACAGGTTCAGCAGCACGGCCGACAGGGAGGTGAGCAGGATGCCCGATTCGATCAGCGGGTGGATGGCGTGCGGCATCCACTGGCGGAAGTTCGGCGCGACCACGGGGATCATGCCCATGCCGATGGAGATGGCGACGATCATGGCGTTGTTGCGGTTCTTGACGAAGTCCACGCCGCCCAGGATGCGGATGCCGGTGGCGGTGACCATGCCGAACATCACGAGGCCGGCGCCGCCCAGCACGACGGTGGGCAGGGACTCGACCAGCGCCGCCAGCTTGGGCAGCAGGCCCAGGACCAGCAGGATCACGCCGCTGGCCACGCAGACGTAGCGGCTGCGCACTCCCGTGACGGCGACCAGGCCGACGTTCTGCGAGAAGCTGGAATACGGGAAGGTGTTGAAGATGCCGCCGATCAGGGTGCCCAGGCCGTCGGTGCGCAGGCCGCGCGCCAGGTCCTTCTGGCCGATCTTCTTGCCGGTCATGTCCGCCAGGGCCAGGAACATGCCGGTGGATTCGATCAGGATCACGATCATGACCAGCACCATGGTCAGGATCATCCAGAAGTCGAACTTGGGCATGCCGAAATGGAAGGGCAGGACGATGTCCACCCATTCGGCCTTGCCGACCTTGTCGAAGGTCATGATGCCCAGGGCGGCCGTGATGACGGCGCCGATCACGATGCCCAGCAGCACGGCGATGTTGGCGAGGAAGCCCTTGCAGAACTTGGCGATCACCAGGATCGACACCAGCACGATGGCGGCGATGCCCACGCCGGTGGGGTCGGCGTACTTGGGGTTGGGCACCGTGGGCATGATGGCCAGGCCCCGCGGCACGGCCGGCAGGGGCGAGCCCGGCGCGCCGGCCGCCGCCTGGATGTCCTTGAGCCAGCTGACGTAGTTGGGATCGACCAGGGACGGCGCGGTGGGACCGACGGGGTTGCCGAAGATCCAGTTGATGCCCACGCGCATCAGGGTGATGCCGATGATGGCGATGATGGTGCCGGTGACCACCGGCGGGAAGAAGCGCAGCAGCCGGCTGATCCAGGGCGCGATGAGGATGGTGACGATCCCGGCCGCTATGATGGTGCCGAACAGCAGCTGCGCGCCCTCGTGCCCCGGCGTGGACTGGGCGATGTGGATCATGGGCCCGACGGGCGCGAAGCTGACGCCCATGATGACGGGCAGCTTGATGCCGAACCACTGGGTGGCGCCCAGGGACTGGATGATGGTGGCGATGCCGCAGGCGAACAGGTCGGCGGCGATCAGCAGGGACACTTCATGCGGATCCAGGCCCAGCGCCCGGCCGATGATCAGCGGGACGGCCACGGCGCCGGCATACATCACCAGCACGTGCTGCAGCCCGAGGGCCGTCAGCTGGCCCAACGGCAGGATCTCGTCCACCGGGGCGACGGTTTTGCTCATGTCTTGTCTCCAAGGAGCGGGGCGCGCCCGGAACCGGGACGTCCCTCATGTCCGAAGTCGGAAATAGGAAGTCTGGAAAGCGCCTTTCCGGCGTCTTGCGGCCACTCTACCGGAGGCCTGCGCGGGCAGCCATGCGAAAAGCACGATAAGGTCTTTTCGGCCCGGCGCATAATCCCGGGTAAACCCTGTGAGTTTTCAGGGATATGACAGGGGCTGGAGAGGTGGGCCAGGGAAATTCCCTATGCCGCGGCATCCCTCCACCTCCCGGCCTGCAGGCCGGTCGGATTCGTCAGGCACAGAGCAGTCCGCAGGGACTGCTCTTTTAC
>OFIS01000250.1_pt1 | contig 46821 bp, 51 predicted proteins | sample 1775071 | NCBI WGS metagenome assembly OFIS01 (sample SAMN08195774, study PRJEB24354) | sludge metagenome | isolation source: sludge from phenol fed wastewater aerobic bioreactor C | place: India: Nagpur | collected 2016-09-17
TATGATGTCCCAGCTTATCCATAATGCGGCGCACCTGATCGAGGCATTCCGCTTCTGTGTCGAATTTATAATCGGCAATACCGCTGATCTCCGTATGCGTTTTGGCACCGCCGAGGGTTTGAATATCTATGTCTTCTCCGATGGCAGCCTTTACGAGGTAAGGACCCGCGAGAAAAATGGAACCATTGCCTTCCACCATCAGCGTTTCGTCGCTCATGATCGGCAGGTAAGCGCCGCCCGCCACACAGCTTCCCATCACCGCGGCAATCTGCGTAATGCCCATGGCACTCATCACCGCGTTGTTGCGAAAGATGCGCCCGAAATGTTCTTTATCCGGAAAAATCTCATCCTGCATAGGAAGATAAACCCCTGCGCTATCCACGATGTAGATCACCGGAAGATGGTTTTCCATGGCAATTTCCTGCAGGCGGAGGTTTTTCTTTCCGCTGATGGGAAACCATGCGCCCGCCTTTACGGTATTATCGTTGGCAATGATTACACACTGCCTGCCGCTTACGTAGCCCAGTCCGCCCACAGTACCACCGGCGGGACAGCCACCCTGCTCTGCGTACATTTCGTAGCCGGCAAAAGAACCGATCTCTGTAAACTGCGAACCCTTGTCAATAAGATAATCGATACGCTCGCGCGGACTCATCTTGCCCTTTTCACGAGCCTTTTCCATAGCCTTCTTTCCGCCACCCAGCGCCACCTGAGCATGGCGTTGTCTCATTTGGCTTATCGCCAGCCGCATGGCATCATCGTTCTTATTGAATTCCAGATTCATAATACTGCAGTGAGATTTGCGGGCAAAGATGCTGATTTATGCGGAAAGCTAAAAATGGAGGGACTAAACGGTTGCTCACAGAGAACACGGAGGAATGGAGGGCGCTGAGAGAATGACGTAGCATGAGCAGCTCTGAATCTTTGTAGGCTCTGTGTGAAACCAACTAAATTATTTCTCACAGAGGGCACGGAGCAATGGAGGGCACAGAGAATGACGTAGCATGAGCAGCTTTGAATCTCTGTGGGCTCTGTGTGAAACCAACTAAATTATTTCTCACAGAGAACACGGAGGAATGGAGGGCACAGAGAAAAACCACACTGCAAACCCACTACCTCTGCGTGCTCTATGTGAAAAAAGCAGTAGGAATAAATTATACCCAATCGGGTACAATCATTGGAAAATCTCATTAAAATACACCCGAAAGGGTACAAATTCGAAATAAGGCTGTACTTTTGCACCCTAAAGGGTATAAAATGAACCTTGCAGATTTTGTAAAAGACAAAAGAAAATCGGTAAAGCTCACTCAGCCCGAACTTGCCGAAAAAGCTGGCGTAGGACTGCGTTTCATTCGTGAACTTGAACAGGGTAAGGAAAGTCTGCGGTTGGATAAAGTAAATCAGGTACTTCAACTTTTTGGTTACGAGGTAGGGGCTGTGAAATTAGAAATCAGGAACTAATGAATTTACCATTAGACAAAATTCCAGTTTAACTCCTAAAAGGTTCACCCGTGCGAAAAGCAGCCATAAAAATAGAAGATCAGTTAGCAGGATGGCTTATCCAGGATGAGCAGGGTTATCATTTTGTGTACGAACAGGCGTATGCAACACAGCCCGGTGCCCGTCCGGTAAGTTTGACCTTACCCGTTCGTGAAGCTCCTTACACTTCAAAAGTACTGTTCCCTTTTTTTGATGGGCTGATACCAGAAGGATGGTTGTTGGATATAGCGGAAAAGAACTGGAAACTGAATTCAAGAGATCGCATGGGGTTATTACTGCTTTGCTGTAAAGACTGCATTGGCGCTGTGAGTGTAGAAGAACTAAAAGAGGAGGATGCAGTATGAGCAACTGTCTGTTTTGTTACCTGCCCCTGGCTGCAAACGAGCAGGACTTTCATGGCTCCTGTTCAAAGAAGTTTTTTGGACAATCCATTCCACCGGCTTTACCCTATTCTGAGGAAGACCTGGAGCAACTGGGCAAGGAAGTTATCCGCAGCCAAACCGCGTTAACAGGAGTGCAGACCAAACTGTCCTTACACATCACTGGCCATAATATTGAAGGAACCGGACAAAGGTTCACGATTGTGGGCTTATGGGGTGGGTATATTTTGAAACCACCTACCCTGTTGTATCCGCAATTGCCGGAAGTTGAAGATGTAACCATGCATCTGGCACAAATAGCCAAAATAAAAACAGTACCGCATAGTTTAGTCCGGCTGCAATCCGGAAACCTGGCGTATATAACAAAACGGATAGACCGGACTAAAAAGCGGAAATTAGCCATGGAGGATATGTGCCAGCTTACCGGGCGGCTTACCGAAGACAAATACCAGGGGAGCTATGAGCAAATTGGTAAAGCTATTCAAAGACACTCAGTAAATCCTGGACTCGATCTGGTGAATTTTTTTGAGTTGGTAATCTTTTCTTTCCTTACTGGCAATGCCGATATGCATCTAAAGAATTTCTCCTTGCTGGAGCAGCCCGCTCTGGGCATGTCTTTGTCGCCGGCTTACGATTTGGTGAATACCGCTTTGGTAAATCCTGCCGATGAAGAAGAAATGGCACTATCCCTGAATGGCAGGAAGAAGAAATTGAAAAAGCTGGATTTTGTGGCAGCAATGAACAGCTTGAAGGTGGAAAAAAAGCAGCAGGAAAACATCTTTAAAAAAATGAACAGAGCATTACCCAAATGGCAGGAGTTGATAGACCGCAGTTTTATGCGTGATGCACTCAAAGAAGATTATAAAACCATCTTAACGGAAAGAATGAACCGCTTCCTATAAAAATACATTCTTTGGTTTTCCATTATCATAGGCTCACAAGCCCTTTCATTAATTAGTATCGTGCTTCTGATTTCTAACCCAAAATTGAATTGGAATTTAGTCGGGCTTTTCACGACGCTTTCTGCTGCGTCATTAAGTTGGTTACAAGTAAAGAGACACCAAGAATTAAAACAAGCTTATACAACTACCTCTAATGAATTAAACATGATTTTGTCACTAGCGGACAACATCAATAACGAAAACGATTTCTCAAAATTTGTCCTTGATTCTGAAAACGCTGTATCTAGAGAGCATACTCTTTGGCTTGCCCAAAGACGAAAATAGCTGCTGCCAGGATCGCTAAATGCTGGGCTGACGCAATTCTAATAGGCTGAGCGATGCAATTGAACAACTGTAATGCTATTGAACAATATTATTGAAATTCTCCGCCTTCGGCAATACCTTAATCCATTAGGTACGATTAGATTATGAAAGCGTTAATTGATAAAATAGAATTGCTTATTAAGCAAGGTGATTCATTCACCTGGGAGAATTCTAGCAAACGAGAATCTCATGGATTTTATGGAAAAGAACCTTCTGGAGCATGGAACTCGTGGGTGAGTAGAATTGAGCATGTATTAAGTGAATCAGTTAGACAGGGATCAGAACCGTTTATTTATTTCAAGACAGGTAATGCTGCACGAATAAAGGGGAATTATAGAGATCAATTTGACACAGCAAAAGACAGTTATATTGGGGCTCTTACTGCACTTAAAAGTATACTCGTAGGTGGAGATACCTTTGATGAACTTTTAATAAAATCGAATCCCAATGAGCAAAAAGAAATAGTTCAGAAAACTAAAAAAAAACCGGCGAAACTAAATGAGAAAAAGGTATTTATTGTGCATGGTCACGACCATAATCTAAAAATTGAATTGGAAGTTTTTTTATCACACATAGGTCTTAAATCGATTGTGTTACATCGAGAAGCTGGTGAAGGAAAAACCATAATAGAAAAATTTGAAGCGAATAGCGACGTTGCCTATGTCTTTATTTTGCTAACTCCCGACGAAATTGCTTACACAATTGATCAAGAAAGGATATCTGAGTTAGAAAGAAAAGAGGAGTTTAGAGCTAGACCAAATGTTATTTTTGAATTTGGTTATTTTGTCGGAAAACTAGGAAGAAATCGAGTTTGCGCTTTGCACAAGGGTAACGTTACAATACCAAGTGATATCAGCGGTTTTATTTACACGCATGTCGACAAAAACATTGAAGAAATAGGATTTGCCTTAATAAAGGAACTGAAAGTAGCAGGTTTAAATCTCGAAATTTAACGGCAACTAACGGGTTTTGCGTTAATGGGCGGATATTGCGAATAGAAACATTTGAGCAATTAATAAACTTTGGTGCCAGCAGACAGTTTTCGGTTTCAAAAGCCCGCCAAGGCAAAACCCGAAACCGTTAGCGGTCAACCTATGAAGAAACCCTCAACTTAAAACTTCAATTGACAAGACGACGAAAAATACTTAAACGACTTATCTGGACATTGCTGATCGCTTTTGTCCTTATGAATGTCGTAGCAGTTTTTCACTCCTACAAATTCACTCATTTTGCAGACGACAATGTTGAAAAGACACTAAAACCGGAGCAGCTGACATTTGGTGGAAAAGTGAAAGCTCTATCCTTTGGCGTGAACAACCCACGACCGGAAAACAAAATAAAACCAGCTGTAACTTACGAAACTGTAGAACTTCAAAGCAACAAAAAGATTGAATGCTGGTATTTGCACAAGGACAGTTCAGCAAAAACTGACACAGTTAAAGGCACAGTGATTATTTGCCATGGCTATGGGGGAGAAAAATCGTCTATGCTTGACAAAGCAATGGTTTTTGATAGTTTAAAATACAATGCTCTTTTGCTTGACTTTATGGGTAGTGGCGGTTCTGAAGGAAATACAACAACAATCGGCTTTAAGGAAGCTGAACAAGTTAAGACAGCGTATGACTATTTGCATAGCAAAGGCGTAAAGGACATTTATTTATTTGGGACATCCATGGGTGCTGTTGCAATTATGAAGGCAATAAAGGACTATAGCTTAAAACCAAAGGGAATTATTCTTGAGTGTCCTTTTGGGACAATGTATCAAACTGTTGCAGCACGATTTAAGAACATGAATGTTCCCACATTTCCTATGGCGGGTCTTTTGGTTTTCTGGGGCGGAGTTCAAAATGGTTTTTGGGCATTTGAACATAATCCGGCTGACTATGCAAAGAACATCACCTGCCCGACTCTATTACTTTATGGTGAAAAGGACAAAAATGTTAGCAGACAGGAAATTGATGATATTTACGACAATCTAGCGGGAGAAAAAGTTCTAAGAACCTATAAACTTGCTCGACACGAAAACTACTTAATAAAGTATCGAACAGAGTGGACAAAAGATGTAAGCGGTTTTTTGAAGAGAAAATGAAAAGGGCGAACCGCTAACAGGGGTATCGGAAAGCTCTGCATCGTCCTTCAGTTGATCCGCCCACTCCAGCAAACTTTGCTGCATCGTGTTCCTGGATTTGTCCTTCGATGGCTTGTGATAAAGACCTTTCTCATTTCGATAGGCTATCAATTTGTTTAGTTCTGCACATATTTGTTGTAATAGGATTTCTCGCTGGGGATGTGTCATCCCCCTCTTTCTGACGCGTATTTTTTCCCGCTTGTATTTCTGAGCTTCTCTATCGTAGTAATTGAATGCAACGAACCATTCACGCTCTCCATTATAAACATAGGCTTTCTGATATGGAGGAAATAGGATAGGGTTTCCCATGGCTTTTTCGACTATTGACCGAATGCAGTTTTTGTCCGAGTTCTGTGTCCGAGTTATTTTTGAAATAGCGAAACCCGCGCCTGGCGCGGGTTTCAAAGTGCCCCTGTCGGGACAAATTTCGAACCAATTTATTGAGGATTTGAAGCGATTAGCGGTACTATTTTCACAATAGAAACCTTGAAAGCCCCGAACAACGGGGCTTTTTCTTTTATAGTACGGTACTATATAGATATTAAGAAAACTACACTTTAGCCTTGGCAGCCTTCTTTCTCATTGACTCCCCGGCAAGTTCTATCCGGTGCGACTGGTGGATAATTCTATCGAGTATTGCGTCCGCCATTGTTTTGTCGCCAATGACATCATACCACTTACTTACGGGCAGCTGAGAAGTAACGATTAGCGATCCCTTACCATGCCGATCCTCAATTATTTCCATGAGCATTGACCGTCCGGGGCCATCAAACGGCTGAATACCGAAGTCGTCAAGTATCAAAAGGTTTTGTTTTTCAATCCGGGCTATCTCCTTAATATATGAGCCGTCCGCTTTGGCAATCTTTAGCTTGCTCATCAGCTTTGGCGTACTATGATAAATGACCTTGTATCCAAGGCAACATGCCTGGTGTCCTATTGCCGTACCAATGTAGCTTTTACCGATACCCGTACTCCCGGTAATCAGGATATTTTCGTTCTTATTTATGAAGGAGCAGTCGGCAAATCGCATGACCTGATTTTTGTCAATGTTCCGCTCATTGTCGAACTGTATTTCCTCGACTGAAGCCTTATACCTGAATTTGGCATTTTTTACCTGCCGTTCTATACTGCGATTTTTCCTGTCATCCCATTCGGCGTTTATCAGGCTGGTGATCATTTCATCAGGTGTATAGTTTTCCGTTTTACCTGATTCAATACTTGTTTTGAAGGCCCGGTGCATACCAAATAGGCCCATTTTCCGCATCTTATCTAATGCTGCTTCATTCATATTCTATATAGTTTACCGTTTTAGTTATTTGTAATAATCGCTTCCCCTTATATTGTCGTGTTGAGGCATATCGGCAACAGTTGACGCCTCATCGTCCTCCTCGTATATATCAAGACCTCCGTTAAGTATTTTTTTAATGGTTCCATAGTTATAAACGCCGAAACTGAGGCCGCGTTGACAGGCTCTAATAAGTCGCTCATTACCATATTTTTTCGCAAGGTTCAATATGCCTAAACAGACTTTTTGCAGTTGCTCGGTATGCTGTTTTTGGGCAAGTATTTTCATTAGATAAAGTCGAACGTCCTTGTGAATATCCGCGGCGGCAGACAAGAGCTTATCCGGTTCAAGCTCCGCAACAAAACGGTGGGCAGGTGGTAAATGTTCCTTGTCTGTTGTGTACTTAAAAGGACTTTGCAATCGCTTGTGCAGGGCTATGCGCTCGTAGTTAAAGTAAATTTCAACTTTGTAATTTGTAAACATCAGCTTCACACGCTTACCAATGTGCTTGTAGGGAACGCTGTAATAATGTCGGTCAAGGCTCAGGGCGACATGGCCGTTTTTGTCAACCGTGGCGAAAAGCTGTTTTTTAAATTCATACCGCATGTGAGGCAACGGGAGCAGTACAGATTTTTCGGCGTTTTCATAATATTGCCGCCGACTGTAATCCTTGCCGGTAATAATTTGATTATTGTGTTCCTCTAAAGGTAACGCGATAGCCTCGTTCAGGCTCTCAATAGTATAAAAGACGCGGTCTCTGAGTTTAGCATAAATCCGCGTATAAACGATCTTAATAGTATTTTCTACAACCGCTTTATCTGTCGGTCTGTGTGCGCGGGCGGGTAAAATGGTCGTGTTATAATGCTCGGCAAAATCTGCAAATGTCTGGTTTATGGTAGGTTCGTACTTATCGCTCTTTGTAACAGCCGACCGCAGGTTATCAGGTACAATTGCCGCCGGTACACCTTGAATAAATTGCAGGGCATTTTCACAGGCTGGAATAAAGTCCTCCTTTTTCTGGGTCATTGTCGCCTCTACATACGTGAGCTGACTGGCACCGAGGACAGCGACGAAAACCTCGACCGGTTTTGCCTTACCCGTTTCTTTGTCGGTGATAAAAAGTTTCTCCCCGGCAAAATCAATAAAGAGCTTATCACCGGCCTTATGATTTTGACGCATTATTGGCGTCTTGGTTGCCTTCCACTGTGAGAAGTGATAAAGGAACTGACTTTTACCCACGCCGTCCGGATGCTTCTTTTTGTACTCGTCCCAAAGCAGCATTTTTGTAACGCCTTTGCGTTTTAACTCCTTGTCTATTTCGGGAAAGAGGCCGTACAGTATTTGTAACTTTTCACTTTGTACATTCTCAAATGCCTTCTTAAAAAGTTCGTCCAGCGCTTGATCGGATAGCTGAAGCACATCCACAATGCTCATCTTACTTTCCTTAAAATCAGCTATAATATTTTTGAGCGTGGCTCTATGAATGCCCGTCTGAACAATTATTTCAGACATAGTATGATTCTGTGCGTACAGGCGCAATATGTGTCTGATGTTGATCATTAGTATCTCAAAGCGGATGCAATGATCGACATCTGATTTTACGCACGTGTTAACATCCTTAGATTTAACGGTAAGTTCAAATAGCGCTCTAAACTCCTGATACAGAATGCGGGAGTAGTTGCTTCAAATCTCGCCACTCGGATTTGTAGACTTTCCCGGTGGTATCGATAACTACGAGCCGGGCATATTTAGCATCATTGACCGTAGATGTAGCTTTAAGGGTCTTTAAGTCAAAATGCAAGATAGATTGCCGGGCGTGGACATCTTTGGGGGTTAATTTATATTCATACTGTTCGCCTTTTTCAAGGCATAAAGGAAATGAAATATCAATAGTCCTTTGAAAAGTAGTTTTATCATCTTGTTCTACCCCGTATTCAATCTGCATTTCTTTAATGTACCTTTTCCCCTCGCTTATATTAACAACGCTAAATAGTAGGTAGTCAGTCGCGTCATACGCCCCTTCATTCATATCAAAACCATCCTTGACAAAGAATTTAAACTTTCCCCGTTTGGAATGAGTGAACTGGTATATATTCCATCCTAAACTACATGCGGAGATTGTCAAAGCAATTGACGAGATTATTATGGATGCTTCCATTGTTGTTATTATATTTTACCTAATACAAGATATATCGCTTTAATCTTCTTGACCGGTATTTCAAAAGGTTCATGTATTAGCCGCCCTTTCATTAGCCCCATTTCCCATGTTTCGGTATTGAAGGAGCAAGCCATTATATTACCATTATCCGCCTTTTGAATATTCTTTATAACACGGTACTCGGACGTTTGAATAACATAATCCTCACCGTACAAAATCAGGTCGCGGTCGGCGACTTCTTTGTATGCTATTTTATCCCTGTTATTATACTTCGGAGCCATACTATCATTGTACACATACATTGCCCCGGTAGCATCTCGGTATTGTCCTGCATCTATCCATTCCACCGGCTCGGTCACGCCGTCCATGTTCGCCACTATCTGCCTTCCCCCAACAGCCCCTACGTCCCAGAGCGGTATTTTATGAACCGCCTTTTTTGATTTTCCGTCTGGATACATATTTCCTTCGCCAAAGGCTAACCAGCTTTTGTTTAGTCCAAATTCTGAGACCAGCTTATCCATATAGTCCTGGCTCAGCCCATTGCCTTTCCGCGCCCGGTGATAATAACTCACATCAGCCCCAATTCTAATCGCAACCTGCCTTCCAGAAAGGCTTTCCTCATTTTCCAACTCTTTTAATCTTTCACCCAATGCTATTTTATTAATCATATCGGTTATTTGTTGTGGAAAAATATTGCACAAAGGTAGTACAAAACTTAGACTAAATAGTCCATAATTTTACGCCCATTTTTGTAAAGCAAGTCCAAAGAAAGGACTAAACCGGAAGACAACAAAAAATTTAAAACATGGGATTAGGAAACAACAGCTCGTCCAAGACTTACTTAGGCATTAAAGAGGGTAAGATTGCCCACCGCAGGGGTGACAATACTACGGATTATTACGATCATATTACCGGCTATCTGACAGATGCTTACATAAAAGAGGACGGCAAATTCGGGCGGGAACTTCATTTGACTATCCGTGACGGTCAGGATTTATATGTGCTGCAAATGAGGCTGGAAAGCGGATATGCCCGCGCCTTTATGCGCGTGGTAAAAAACGCTGCGCTTGCCGAACTCATAACCATTATTCCGATGTACAAGGTAACGGAGGAAAGCCAGCAGGCAGGTATGATCGTCATGCAAAACGGCACAGCCCTTAAATGGTTCTATACCCGTAATAATCCTAACGGTCTGCCGGAACTGGAGCCGTGCAAAATGAAAGACCCTAAGACCGGGAAACTGGTGGACGGTTGGGACAATACCAAGCAAATGGAGTTCCTCGTAAATATGCTCAATACCGAAATACGCCCGGTACTTACACCGGCGAAGGTGGGCATTAGCAGGGAGAACGTAGCGGCGGTGCAATCCGCCGGGAATAGCGGCAACGAGGTACAGGCAACTAATGAAATGTATGCGGCTTGGCATCATGATCAGCAACGCCGCCAGTTTGCGGAAAGCCACAACCCGGACGACTTGCCCTTTTAATGTATTACATAGTGCTGGAGGACATACTATCCGTTTACAAGAAAAAGAATAAGCCAATAGTATATGCGGTGAAAGGGGAAACGGTCAGGCTTATTTCAAGGAGTGATAATGTGGTGATAGTGGAGAGAAAAAACGGCGACCGTTTCCCTGCCCTTGTGGCAAAGCTGCAAGGGAAAACTGAATGATTTTTAAAACAAAAAATAATAGGAGTAGTGTTTACAGATATAAGTAACAGCATCCCGGTGCTGCTCTATGATTGTAGCCTTCCGCTGGAGGAACGAAGAAACAACAAAAGAGAATTTCCAAGTATCAGAAAGGCACAGGACTTTTTGGGGATTAGCAGGAAACAGGCAATAAGTGCCGCGCACAAACAAAAGCGTGTATTCAGTCCAAAGTTTGAGAAGGAGTTTGCAGTGAGGATTAAGTCAGGAGGATAGATGAACAATGAAGTGCAGGATGGCGTAAGAGCGAGCCAGAATGAAAAGGTGAAGGGGCATTTAGTGAGTGGTAAAACGATTACGCCGTTGGAGGCACTTAGCCTGTACGGATGCCTGCGTCTCGGCGCACGTATCTGGGATTTAAGGCGTAAACATGGCTTGCCCGTAGTGACGGAGATTGTGAAGGGAGAGCAGGGCAAGCATTACGCTAAGTATTCCATACCCCAGGAGAAACCCGCAGGGATTGTGACATGATGAGGAGGGAATGCGGGTAATTATTCCGCCGCGCCGGTAGTGAGTCGGTATATACAGCAGATGAACGATAGATAAGAGGATGAGCAGAGCGTGTATATACCCTCACCCACGCCGCGCGGGATAAACCAAAATTCACAATCATTACAGGCGAAGTGTAACCACTATATGCGGTTACATTTTGTCGTGTATATAAGTGAGGAGTATAACGTAAAAGGAAACTAAAGACGATGGCAAATAAATTACCGTACATACCGATTTATATCGGCGACATTTTAAAGGATTGGGGGCATTTGCCGCTCGACCTTTTTGGTGCTGCCCATAAGTTGCTGTACCGTATGTGGGATAGTAAGCAGAAGGGAAAAATTTGCTACGATTTTGCTTCATACGGAACCATGCTCGGTGTACCTGAAGCAGAAGCAAAAAGAATAGTTGAAAAACTAACCTCCGGCGACGAGCCGGTTTTCAATAAAGAGGTTGAAGGGGAATATACAAGGCTGATTAACCGGCGCATGGTTCGGGAAGCCGCATTGAGCGCAACCCGCAGCGATTCCGGCAGCAAAGGCGGAACCAAACGTCAGGCAAAAGCCAAGCAAAAAAACGCGGCGCAGGAAGATTTTGCTAATGATTTGCTTGAAAATAAATCAAGCAAAACGCAAGCAAAAGTCAAGCAAATCCCTGAATATGATATTGAAAATGAAAATGACTTTGAAAGTGAAAATCATTTTGAAAAGTCTGAAAAACTTTCTGCGGCAAAATCCAAAAACAAACCTTCCGGAATAGTCCTGCCCTTCGGCAGCGAAGAGTTTGTGCGGCATTGGGAATGGTGGCGGCAGTACAAGCGGGAGCAGTTCAGCTTCAGGTACAAATCCGTCGTAACCGAGCAGGCGGCTTTGAATGACCTTACCAAAATCGCTAACGGTGATGAACTAACTGCAATCGGGATTATCCAGCAATCCATCGCCAACGGCTGGAAGGGCTTTTTCCCGATAAAGGCGGATGCTAACGCACCGCCGGGCAAAGAAAAGAAGGGCGTGTTCCAGGCAAATCTGGAAGCTAATATCGAAACCAAAAAAATGTTGAGGAAGATGTATGAAAACGGCGCATTTGATCACTACGAACAACAACGGGCAGAGCTGCTCCGTCGCGGTACGCGAACAGGAAACGGCGTTGAAGCAACTGCTACCTGAGGAAAGAAAAATTATTGAGGCGGGATTAAAACCTACGCTGGCAAAGTCATACGCAATGGACGTTTTAGAGCAGTTGACCGATACGGTGAACATGGCGTTCAGCCTGAGCGGGCAAAAGCCGGATAACGGGAATGAGCTAATTATCGTCAACGAATTGTACGCGAAACTGATGGAAACCTACCCGCATTGCACAATGGATGAAGTACGGACAGCAATCCGCAACGGCGTGTTTGATGAGTACGGGGAATACTACGGGCTGAATGTAAAAACGTTTGTGATGTTCATACGCTCTTACCTGTTCTCCGAGCAACGCAAAGCGGCAAAGGCGGCGTTTGATGCAGCACGTAGGAAAGAGGATAAACCGAAGGAACCCACGCCGCCCTATTGGGAGGATAGTTACTGGACGGAGGAACGCACCACCCAATGGAGGGACATAACGGAAAGTTGTTATCGCTGGTATTGCGAGAACTCCTTACTAAGCGGCTTTATACGGGAGGGCTGCTACTGGCTGCTGAAAAGAAGCGGTGCAATAGATATGCCGTACGGTTACAGAACGGAGCTTATCCTACGCGCTAAACAGGCAATAAGGGCGGAACTGGTCAGGAATGATGATAAAAAGCACATGAGCGAAATCAAAGAAACGCTGGAGCAATTACAAGATGTCGATAGTTACCCGGACTTGAAACGGCAGGTACATTACCGCGCCAAAAGACTGGCGGTGCTGGACTATTTCGCTACGCTGCAAAAGAAGGAGCGGACAATGGTATTTACAGAAAATGAAACTAACGGGTAATGCGCGTCAACGTTGATAAGACTATAAGGGATTTACAAAAGGAATTTGCTCACCTCAGTAAAGAGCAGATGAACAAAGCCGCCGCAAGAGCCATTAACCGCACGTTGCTGAAAGGACGGACGGAAGCGCGTAAGGCGGTAAAGGTGGAGTATAATATCCCGCAGAAAAACCTGAACGGCATTAAAAACAAAAATGCCTTTCCTTCTTTTCTGGAGGGCTATATCACGGCAAGCGCAAAGCCTATACCAATGGACGCTTTCTCGCCCAGGTTTGAAACCAGTACCGGCAGTATCAGTATTTCCCGCAAGGGTGTACAGAAAACAAAGGATTACAAACGCGCAAAGAAAAATCCGGGCAAAGGTGTAAGCGTCGAGGTAAAGAAAGGGCAACGGGAGGTAGTACCCTATGCGTTCATGATTAAAGGCCCAAAGCCGCGCGTTTTTGCGCGTGGTAAGTATAAGATGGGCGGAGGTAGCTTCGGCTTCATACAGCGCAACAAAAGGGAAAATAAGAGCGGTAATGATACGCCTATCAAGCCGCTTATATCCGTAACCGTTCATGGTGCTGTTATCAACGACAATGTACGGCAGCGTATCAGAAATATAATAGATGAAAACTTTGAAAAGGACATGCGACATGAAATCAGATACCTCATTAGCAAAATGCACGGCGGTGCGTAGGGCGCGGAGGGCAGGCAGGGCTGCGGGCAGAGCCGGGGGCGGTCTGGTTCCCCCTCACCTGCTTGTCTTGCGGCTACCCTGAGCCCCAAGAAAAAGTTAGCGATAGAGATTTTACAGGTTCGCGAACCACAGCAGAAAAAACGCGAACGCTTTTAATAACAAAATGGCAAAAAAAGAAAACACAGTATCCATAAGAGAATACGCCCGCAACAAGGGCGTAAGCGATACCGCCGTGCGCAAAGCCATCAAGTCGCGTAAAATCAATGCCGGGTATGACGCAGCAACAAAAAAGATCATCCCGGGAATAGCCGACAGGGAATGGGGCGACACCATTGTTCAGGTAACGCCGGAAAGCGTACCGGCAGGCAAACCGATTGCGAACGCTGCGAACACGGAGCCAGGTGCGCAGGAAATTACCGGCGACGGCATTTTTCTCGACAAGAACGAGACCTATGCCGAAGCATTAAGAAAAGACCTCATTATAAAAGCCAACCTGAACGCGCTGAAGCTGCGCATGAAAGAAGGCGAGGTCGTAGAAAAAAGTAAAGCGTACAAAGAACTGTTTGCCTTCGGTAAACAAATCAGGCTCCGCTTCCAGTCCGTACCCGACCGGGTCATTGATGACGTACTGGCGGCAACCGGAAGGAATGAAGCACACCTGATATTATTTAACGCAATTACCGACGTACTGGAGGAACTGACAGGCATCGGGGAAAATGATTTGAAAATTTAGACTATGGAACATATACAGAAACGGACAGGTTTAGGGCACCTTATGGTGGACATTGAAACAATGGGCGAAGGCTCTAACGCGGTTATCTGCTCCATTGGAGCGGTGGAGTTTGAAATCAATACCGGGGAAACGCGCTCGGTATTTTACCGTAAGGTGGATTTACAGTCCTGCCTTGACGCGGGATTGACCGTTGACGGCTCGACCATAAAATGGTGGCTGCAACAAAACGCGGAAGCGCAAAGGGAAATTACCGACGGCGGTGCGGTATCTATCCGGCAGGCGTTAAAAGACTTCAGCGAATTTATCTCCTGTGGCGTGGATACGTTAAAGCTATGGAGCAACGGAAAGCATTTTGATATGTCCCGTCTGGCGGATGCGTACAAGGTATGCCGCATGGAGATACCGTGGAAGTTTTACAACGTGCGGGATTGCAGGACGCTGGTGGAGATAATGCCGGAAATAAAGCGGGACATACAAAGAGGGGGCGTTGCGCATCATGCGCTTGACGACTGCCTGCACCAAATCAAATATTGCTCGGCTATATGGCAGTACATGAATAAAAACCTTGTACGCGCCTGAGCGGGTTGATAGTAGTTCTTTTTTGTGAAGGCTTGCCTTAGCCGTAGGGATTAGTTAGGCGGTTCAGCCGCTTGTGATGATTGGATTAGTGAATGTGGGAAATAATTAAGGGCTTTATAGACGGGCTAAGACCGGAGCCGAGGTTAAGTGTATCACAATGGGCGGATAAGTGCCGGGTATTATCAACAATCAGCACTGCGGAACCGGGTGTATGGCGTACCAGCCGTACACCCTACCTGCGGGAGATTATGGATAAGCTCGGCGTAAGCGACTCGGTGCAGGAGGTCATCGTGATGAAGGGGGCGCAGGTAGGTCTTACCGAGGCGGGGAACAACTGGATAGGTTATACCATAGAGGTATCGCCCTGTCCTTTTCTGGCGGTGCAGCCGACAAAGGACATGGCGGAGCGGAACTCAAAAATCCGTATCCAGCCCATGATCGAGGCGGCTCCTACGCTGGCGGCGAAAATCAAACCGGCACGTTCAAGGGATAGCGGTAATACTATCCTTAAAAAAGAATTTCCGGGCGGCATACTGGTTATGACCGGGGCTAATTCAGCATCCGGTTTGCGTTCTATGCCAGCGCGTAACGTGTTCCTGGACGAGGTGGACGCTTACCCGTTGGACTTGGACGGCGAAGGTAGTCCGATAGATTTGGCAAAGGCGCGTACCCGCACCTTTCCGAAGAAGAAGATATTTATTATCTCCACGCCGACCATTGAGGGGCAAAGCATCATCGAGGCGCAGTTCCTGGAAACCGACCAGCGTTATTATTTCGTGCCTTGCCCGCATTGCGGCGGTATGCAGGTGTTACGCTTCGGGCAGTTACGGTACAAGCCGGGCAAGTATGATAACGTTACCTATGAATGTGAGCATTGTACGGAACAGATACAGGAGCGGTTCAAAACAAAGATGCTCGCCGCCGGTCAGTGGATAGCCACCGCGCCGGAAAAAGCGAACTATTATAAAGTAGGTTATCATATCAGTTCCATGTACTCGCCTTACGGCTGGTATAGTTGGGCAAACGCGGCGGAGGATTATGAAAAGTGTAAAACGGATATACCCAAACTGAAAACGTTTGTAAATACCGTTTTAGGGGAAACGTGGAAAGAGGAAGGCGACGCGCCGGATTGGGAACTGGTGTATAACAAGCGGGAAAGCTACGCGCAGAATACGGTGAGCAATGATGTTGCATTTCTTACCGCAGGCGTGGACGTTCAGAAAGACCGCATAGAGCTGGAGGTTGTCGGATGGGGAAAAGGAAAGCAGTCCTGGTCTGTTGATTACCGTGTGTTATTAGGCAATACAAGCGGCGAAAATGCCCCGGTGTGGCAGCAGCTTGCGGAGGTGTTGAATGAAACATGGGAGCGGGAGGACGGCGCGTTATTGGGTATCCGTATTATGGCTGTGGATAGCGGTTATAATACCAGCGAAGTGTACGCATTCTGTCGCAAGTACGACCCGTCGCGTGTAGTGCCGACGAAAGGGCAGGAGGCGCAAAGTATCATGGTATCAACGCCACGCGCGGTGGACATATCGAGGAAGGGCAAAGCTATAAACGGCATTAAGGTGCGGCACGTAGGTATATCCATTATCAAAAGCGAATTGTACGGCTGGTTACGCCTTCAACGCCACGAGGACGGTACTTATCCAAACGGCTATTGTCATTTCCCGCAATACGACGCGCATTACTTTAAAGGACTGACCGCCGAAAAGCTGGAACTGAAAAAAATACGCGGCTTTGATAAGTATATGTGGGTAAAGAAGTATGAGCGCAACGAGCCGTTAGACTGCCGCGTGTATGCCCGTGCTGCAGCCAATATGATGGGTATGGATAACTGGAATGAACAACAGTGGAAAAAAATTTTATTGAGTGTACAAAACTTTTCAAAGAAAAAAATTACAATAGTTGACCCTGAAATAAACCCTATCACAAAGAAGAAGAAAAGGAGTTCATTTTGGGATTAGCGAACATATAGAAGAATAAAGGAGGAAGCACATGGAGGCAACAATTACGGTAGAGAAACCAAAACCCTTACAGGATTTAATTATAGACGCAACCTGTCTATACTATGGATTGACACGCCAGCAGCTTTTTAGCAAATGCAGGCAGCAGACGTTGGTAGATAAACGCCATATCTGTTTTTACATCATCAAGCAGGAAACGAATTTGAGCGATTACCTGTTAGCGCAAAGTTTACAATACAGCCGCTCATCTATTCAGAACGCAATAGAAAAAGTAGAGGGAGAAAAAAGTGTGTACCGGCAGGTGGCAACCGAGATAAAGGATATACTCGCTATCGTGGATAAACTGCTAATGAAACAAAGTGAATGGGCTTTACAAGAGAGCAGCTTGGCATCTTAGAGGCAGCCATAGCGCAGGGCGCGTTAGACGTTAATTACGGGGATAAGCGGGTAACGTATCGTAGCTTAAATGAAATGATGCGTATCCGCGACCTGATGAAAAAAGAGTTAGGATTGTCCGGCAGTAGCGGTACGAACAATAGTAACCGGAGGTTTGCTACGCATAGCAAAGGATTGAAGTAGATAGGTTTTTGCGAAGGAAAGGAATAGTGAATGAATTGGCTGGATAAGGCGGTAGCATGGATAAACCCGGAGGCGGGTAAGAAAAGAGTTCAAAGCAGGCTCGCCCTGCAAATGATAGACAAGTCGCTGCGTAAATATGAAGCGGCTTCGTCCGGCAGGCGTACCGAGGGTTGGGTAACAACAGGAGCCTCTACGAACCAGGACATCATTAACGCGCTTCCCAAACTAAGGGAACGCGCCCGTGAACTGACGAAGAATAACCCATATGGCAAGAACGGTATCCGCCGTATTGCCAATAACGTGGTAGGAACCGGCATCATGCCCACGCCTGTAGGTTTATCCGCTCAGGATGCTGAAAAGATAAAGCAGGCGTGGAGGCTATGGGGCGAAAAGACCGCCTGCGATTTTGACGAGCGGTATAATTTCTACGGTTTACAGAAACTCATCATGCGCACCGTTGCCAAGTGCGGCGAGTGCATTGTGCGACGCGTGCGTACCAAGTACGAAATGGGGAAAATTCCCTTAGAGCTTCAGGTATTGGAGCCGGATTTTATAGATAGTACCAAAAACGAAACCAGCCTGAAAAACGGCGGGTATATCATTAGCGGTGTGGAATATGACCGCAGGGGAAAACGTGTTGCCTACTGGTTATACCGCAGGCATCCGAAAGAATTTTTTGCAGACCTTATCAGTGACCGCATAGAGGTAAAGGACATCATTCATGTGTACGAAGTAGAAGACCCCGGACAGGTGCGCGGTATTCCCTTTGCCACGCCCTCTATGTTGCGAATGCACGACTTTGACGATTACGAGGACGCGCAGTTGATGCGGCAAAAAATAGCGGCATGTTTTTCCGTTTTTATTACTGAGAATGATAACCTTAACCCAATACCTGAAGGGGGCGAATATGAGCCGTTGGAGCGCGTAGAACCGGGTATTATCGAACACTTACCGCCCGGTAAGACCGTGAGCTTTGCAGCACCGCCACCGGCGGAGGGTTACGACTCGTATTCAAGGCAGGTATTGCAGGGAATTGCGGCGGGTATGGGCGTAAGTTACGAGGCGCTTACCGGAGATCTGTCGAACGTAAATTTTAGCTCCGGGCGTATGGGCTGGATAGAGTTCCAGCGCAACATTGACGACTGGCAATGGATGATGCTGATACCTACATTTTGCGACAAGGCGTGGGAATGGTTTGTGGAAGCGGCTGCACTGGCCGGGTATGCAAAGACCGGCGTAACGATAGAGGTAAGCTGGACTGCTCCGCGCCGTGAAATGATAGACCCTTCCAAAGAGGTAAAGGCGTTATCCGAACTGGTGCGCAATGGGTTTAGTAGCTGGCATGACGCTGTAAAATCATTAGGCGATAACCCGGACGAAGTATTGAAGCAGTTAATTAGTGACGCGGCTGCGTTTGATAAGGGGAGTATAAAACCTGCCTGCGATCCGAGGTATGATACGAATAGAGTGGCTCCGGACGAGAAGTTAAAATAATTGCGTTTGTATTTCCTTTTTAGGATGAAATGTTCCTATAATGATAAAAGGATTTGGCGCAACATTGTGATACTGCTGCGTCGTACCCAAAAAGAAATGCAAATCTTTAGTTTGTGCGAAATCGTCAAAATATTTTTTCCGGACATCGGCAATAGCTTTAGCCTCATCCCCTTCATGCCGGGCAACGCAGTTCCAAAATAGTTGGCCGGTTTCCCAATCCTCAATCATAAGCTGGCTTCTTTTCCCTTGATTGTCTGTAAATACAAATGAGAATTTGTAAGGCAGTTTTTTCACCACCTCGAATTTGCCATCAATGTTGGTTTCAAATAGATTCAACTGACTTAGCCTTGCCAGCTTATCCCTATCCCATTCCCTTTCTGTAGGCTCGGCCGTAAAATCTATAATTGTAGTTGGTTTAAATACAGCGAGAGATGTGGAGATGTTTTTGTCTTTGGCCTCTGCGATTAGTTCCGAAAGGTTATAATAAATTTTACCCAAGCAGACTTTCTTCCGCTCTTCCCAATTCCGATCCGTATTAATATGCCCGGCAATTTTTATTTCACTGTCATGCGAGTATGGCCGGTAGCTTTCCACTCTGAAGTCACTATCATTTTTTACAAGATCAACTTCTATCCAGTCATATTTTTTGTACTGTTCATGGTAAGATCGTTTTCTAAACGGTACGGGAAATATTCTTATCCATGTACCATCTTCACGGAAGCCTGCGGTACAAACAAGCTCATCATATTTAGCGGAGAGTGTTGGATATGTTTTTACGGTAATTAAAACTTTTGTTAGAGCCATTGCTAAATGTGTTTAACTTCATAGCTAAACCCTGACAGCTTTTCAATAGCCTCAGCTAAATGCTTGCGGTGGCACTGGCAAATATTAGCCTCAAAGCAAGTCAGAGCAATACGTTTATGCTGCGTTAGGAGGTTCAAAATTTCCATCTGTGATTTTTCAGTAGAGGATAAATTCTTCCTGCGATAGGCCTGAAACAGTCTGTCATAGTCTGCCTGTGTTTTTAGCTCCTGCCTTTGTTCCGATTGTATTCCTACTTCTGGTATATGGATATAGCCAATACCCAAACTGGCGCAATACTTTGTTAACTGGCTTTTGCTAAAGCCGTATTTCATACTTAAGGGATTGTTACGCACATCTATTAATACCTTCACATCATTTTTTAGCAAGCGAACTAAATACTCCTCAAGCGAAATCCCTTCATATCCGATAGTAAATAATACGGTCTTTGTACCGTGCGGATTTGCCGCTCTTACCTTTTGCAATTCTACCGCGTCGAGAATTTTCTCCGCAACTTCACTTTTGATAGCATAAAATGGATAATTCCGGTAGGTGTGTTTCATTAGGGATGCTGCGCTCATGCCTCCATAATCAGCCTTTACGTCTAAAAGAAGCTTTTTATCTTCGGGCTTTAATTGCTTCAGGTAGTCGGTTTTATCCGCCTTGGAAAACTGCTTGTCATCTTCAATCAACTGGCCTCTTTTTACCATTGCAGTCATATCGGCATTTGCAGAATATGAGTAGCAGCCAAAGCGATAAGGCACAAAGTCATATTCTGGTTTCACCTGCTGCCGTGCCAGTAGAAATAACAGTTTTTGCAAACGGATTTTTTCTAATTGGCCATCAAATAGCTGTAGCAAAGCGAGTATTATCTTTCTTCTATAAAACACACTACAAAATTAAACCGTTTCTACTCTTATAAAAGCCTTATGGCCGTTAATTTTAGTCAAGGTTTTAGCCCATTGTCACAATAAGCCGGGCATATCATACGAAATCATATCAGAAGTATTATTTTTGACTGCGGGTGAGGGCTATGTAAGTAATAGTCGATTAAGCCTATATAGCTTTTATTTATATCGTGAATAGACAAGTCAAATCTAAGCAAAGGGTTGCCGACCACGGCGAGGTATTTACCAATGAGCGGGAGGTAAACGCTATGCTCGACCTTGTAAAGCAGGAAACCGAGCGTATAGACTCGCGGTTTCTTGAGCCTGCGTGTGGAAACGGAAACTTTTTAGCTGAGGTGTTGAAAAGGGAGTTAGCTATTGTAGACAGCCGCTATGGCAAAAGCCAGATTGAGTGGGAACGTTATACCGTTATTGCGGTTGCAAGCATTTACGGCGTAGATATATTAGAAGACAATGCGCAGGAATGCAGAGAGCGGCTTCTTACAATCTTCAATGAACGATATGCTTCTTTATTCAAAGACAAATGCAAAGATGAGTGCAGTGCCAGTATAAAATTCCTGTTGAAAAGAAATATATTATGGGGCGATGCGTTAAATCTGCGGAATCCTGTTACGCATGAGGCAATTGTGTTTTCTGAATGGAGCGCTGTCAATGGCTCTATGCTGAAAAGAAGAGATTATGAACTCGACAAACTTTTGGCTCCCCGCTCCACGGGCGCGGGAACACTTTTCTCCGACTTGGGTGAAGAAGCATTTATCCCGATACCAAAACAGGAGTTTCCGCTAATTCACTTTTTAAAGCTTGGCGAGTATGATCTTAGCTAATACCGGTTATAATCCCGATGTGCTGTCATGTCTGGCCAATCTGAGCAACGATGAGGTATTTACCCCACCTTCGCTGGCGAACGCAATACTTGATTTATTGCCCGAGAGCATCTGGAGTGATCCGAGCGCAACATTTTTAGACCCGGTATGCAAAAGCGGTGTATTCCTGCGGGAAATAGCCAGGCGGCTTGACAATGGGCTTGCGCAAAAAATACCGGATAGGCAAAAACGTATTAATCATATTTGTTCTAAACAGCTATACGGTATTGCCATTACCGACCTAACTTCCTTGTTGTCCCGCAGAAGCGTGTATTGTAGTAAGACTGCTAACGGTACATATTCGGTATGCGATACGTTCGGTAACGACAACGGCAATATATACTATGAGCGAATGCAGCATACCTGGCAAAACGGCAAATGCGTTTTTTGCGGTGCCAGCCAGGAAGTGTACGACAGGGAGGAAGACTTAGAAAGCTATGCGTATAATTTTATACATACTGATACGCCGGAAAAAATATTTAAAATGAAATTTGATGTTATTATTGGCAACCCCCCATACCAATTGAATGATGGCGGTGGTACTGGCTCCAGTGCTAAACCTATTTATAATTTGTTTATAGAGCAAGCAAAGAAATTGAATCCAAGATATTTGTCAATGATTATTCCTGCAAGATGGTATTCTGGCGGAAAAGGATTAGATGATTTTAGAAGCGAAATGCTTAAAGATAAACGAATCCGAAAGTTGATTGATTATGCCGATTCACGCGATTGCTTCCCAGGGGTTGATATCGCGGGTGGCGTTTGCTATTTTTTATGGGATAGGGATAATAACGGAATATGTGAAGTTGAAACAATCAGAAAAACTGCGGCAATTAAGTCGCAGAGGCATTTAGATGAGTTTGAGACATTTGTAAGGGACAATGTGGCGGTCAACATCATTCACAGAGTAAAAGAAAAATGCGACTCATACTTGGACGGTGTAGTTTCGAGCAGGATGCCATTCGGTTTAGCATCAAATATAAGACCCGATAAAAGTGGAGAACTTGATTTAATTACCAGTGTCGGCAAGGGGAAAATTAGCATTGATAAAAGTACTACTGGAAAAGAGCTAATTGATAAATGGAAAGTATTGCTATCTAAGGCATCCAATGATCACGGTGGGCAACCAGACAAAGATGGGAAACGACGCATTTTCTCAAGAGTGGAGGTGATACCTCCCGGAACTGTTTGTACTGAATCATACTTAACTGTTGGCGGTTATTCGTCAGAGGATGAGGCAAAAAACATGGCCATTTATCTGCAAACCAAATTCTGCAGATTTTTGGTTTCTACAATATTGTTGACTCAGAATATTACGAAAGGCAAATTCATATTTGTGCCAAATTTAGATATGCATAAATCCTGGACAGACGAGCAATTATATGAGTGGTTTGAACTATCAGCAAGGGAAATTCAATTCATTGAGCAAACAATAAGAGCCTTCAATTTGGCTGGTACTAACTAATTATAATAACAATAAAATATATCCTATGTATCAACAATCTTTTGGAACCGCTAATCAAGTTCAATTTCAGTCTGAACATGAGTATTATGAGTTACTCGGTTATCTTACTAAGAATGACGGGTCTACGCGAATAACGTGGGAAAATAATGATGATTCAGGGGCTTGGGCTCAAGAAGGAAGGATACTATTTTATAATGTGCCTCCAGCAGCTCTGAGCGCTGGATTGCACCATACTGCTGGAAATCAAACTTATGCTTCCAGAGTTAACTGTAATGCATTTGTAGAAAATCTTTTAAATAATCACAGTTTTACAACAAATCCTCAACAAGACCGTAACGCTATATATGCAACCGTGCCGCCAGCATATCAAACAGATTTCAATCGTGGGTTAACATTATGAATAGAGCCTTTTTTCCATCCCGCCCCTCAACTAATCCGACAATCTATGCCTATGAATTGGTAGACGTATCTACGCATATAGGGCTGCTAAAAATAGGCTATACCGACCGCGACGCAAAGACGCGTATCAAAGAGCAACTGGGAACGGCTGCTATACAGCATAAGATCGTATTTGAGGAGAGCGCCATGAAAAAAGACGGCAGCTCGTTTACAGACCACGATGTACACCGATTGTTAAAGAAGTACAGCGTTACCAATACCACTGGTGAGTGGTTTAAATGTACGCTGAATGATTTGCGCAGGGCAATTTGGGAAATAAAAACAGGGCAGCAAGCAGAGGATAACAGAGTTTTAAGCTTTGGGATGCGGCCTGAGCAGGAGGAAGCGGTATATAAGGCTATCGGCTATTTTAAAAGCTTTAAGAAGGAAAACCCAGACAAAACCCCGCATTTTCTGTGGAACGCAAAAATGCGTTTTGGAAAAACTTTTGCCAGCTACCAACTGGCTAAAAAAATGGGCTGGAAGAAAATTCTCATACTCACTTTTAAGCCTGCGGTACAAAGTGCGTGGGATGAAGATTTGAGAACGCATGTAGACTTTAAAGGCTGGCAATTTATCTCAAGAAACGGCCTGTCTTTTGAAGATGCAGACCCTAAAAAACCTATTGTCTGCTTCGGTTCCTTTCAGGATTATCTCGGGAGAAATACGGCTACCGGAGGCATCAAGGCAAAAAATGAATGGGTACATGCCACAAATTGGGATTGTGTGATATTCGATGAATATCATTATGGCGCATGGAGGGAAAACGCAAAGGAACTCTTCGAGGCAGAGGGAAAAAAGGAGATTGAATTTGGTGAGGGTGAGGGTATCGAATACTTTGATGAAGAAACAATGCCCATTACTACCAGTCACTATCTATATTTATCCGGAACACCATTCCGTGCCATAGCATCCGGTGAATTTATTGAGGAACAAATTTTTAACTGGACGTATTCTGACGAACAAAAAGCAAAGGAAAACTGGAAAGGTGCGGATAACCCATATGCCTCGCTGCCTCGAATGGTAATGCTCACCTACCAGTTACCGGATGCTATTCGCCAGATAGCTATGCTTGGTGAGTTTGACGGCTTTGACCTGAACATATTTTTCGCTGCTGAGGGCGAAGGCAGGACTGCCCGGTTTAAGTATGAGGACGAAGTACAGAAATGGCTTGATCTGATACGAGGCGATTTTAAGGAAACAACGGTCGACAACCTGAAGATGGGTGCTAAAAAGCCGCCACTTCCATTTTCTCATGCGCCCTTGTTAAAAGTATTGAACCATACATTTTGGTTTCTACCTACAGTTGCTTCCTGCAACGCAATGGCCAATTTATTGAAACAAAGGCAAAACCAGTTTTATCACGAGTATAAAGTGGTGGTAGCAGCAGGTACGCAGGCCGGTATAGGAGTGGAAGCTTTACAGCCTGTACTGGATGCTATGACAGACAATCCGCTTGAGTCTAAAACAATTACGCTGTCTTGCGGCAAGCTTACTACCGGGGTATCGGTGAAGCCGTGGACAGGCATATTTATGCTACGTAATTCATCAAGCCCGGAAACCTACTTTCAGGCGGCATTTCGTGTGCAGACACCCTGGGTAATTAAAAATCCTGATAGCATGAGCCCTAATAAGGAAGAAATACTTAAAGAGGAATGCTACGTATTTGACTTTGCGCCCGACAGAGCTTTGCGGCAGATAGCTGATTATAGCTGCCGCTTGAATGTAAACGAAACCAATCCTGAGGCAAAAGTCGCCGAATTTATCAATTTTCTGCCTGTATTGGCTTATGACGGCAGCAGTATGAAGCAGGTGGACGCAGCCGGTATATTAGACATGGCAATGAGCGGCACAACGGCAACCTTGCTTGCGAGGCGTTGGGAGAGCGCATTGCTCGTGAATGTTGACAATAATACGCTTGCTCGTTTAATGGCCAATGAAGAGGCTATGAAGGCATTGATGAGTATAGAGGGCTTCAGGAATTTGAATCAGGATATAGAAACAATTATCAATAAATCTGAGGCGGTTAAAAAGGCAAGAAAAGATGCGAACGACAAATCTCTGTCTGATAAGAAAAAAAAGGAACTTTCAGACGCGGAAAAGGAGTATCAGAGCAAGCGTAAGCAGATACAGGAAAAGCTCATTAAGTTCGCTACACGTATTCCAGTGTTTATGTATCTGACGGATTACAGAGAAAGAAGCCTTAAAGATGTCATTACCAAGCTTGAGCCGGGGCTGTTTAGAAAGGTGACCGGACTAACAGTGAAAGATTTTGAACTTTTAGTCAGCCTCAATGTGTTTAATTCCGCATTGATGAATGATGCCGTTTATAAATTTAAAAGGTACGAAGATGCAAGTCTGGAGTATATCGGCATCAACAAGCATGCACATGAGCAGAAAGTTGGCGGGTATGATACTGTACTGACTAAAGAAGAATACAAAACGACCTTTGTAAATGAACCTTAGAGTAATTCTTAAATTATTCTTTCATTTATCATAGCCGAACGTAATTGTTCATATTTCTCCTTCAATTCTTTAGGAGGCTCTTTCCCGCAACAGTATCGCATCATCTCCTGTTTAGTTTTATCAAACTGTAACTTTAAATCACTTCTCTGCGATATGAACAAATCCTGTATTTCAATAAGAGAGTTTGCAAGTTCCTGAGAAGTGTAATAAACCGTGACGTTTGCCAAGCTATATTCCTTTTGTTTGTCAAATTCCTGTAACTGAATTTTGAGAGAGCCTAAACTATTATAAAACTGATAAATTAGGTTAATCGCCTCCGAGGAAAGATATAACATGTTGTTGGAAATCTCTTCGTGACACCTACTAACTGATAAATCAAATTTCTTTAAGGCATCGACAATACATGACGTATCAATACAGGTACCCGATAGGGCAACATGTAGTTGCTGTACATCAAACAAGATTTTGGAAAGCGCAGAGTAAACTTTTTTCTCTTGCTCTCGAATATCATCTTTTGCCTTGTATTTGAGTTCCAATCCTTTTTCAATTTCTTTCAGTTTTCTTGTATTGCGGTTTGTTAACCACAAAATTCCTAAAGGCAAAAACAAACCCGTAAGTATAACATTTATGATGCCTGGGTTTTTCTCTACAATTAACTTCAATATATCTGAATCCATAATCAAAAGTCTTCCCATAAAAATAAAGTAAAAGCCTAAAACTCGGCTATTACTCCCTTCGCACAGATGATACTTTAGTAACACCACAGGGGAATTGTGATGCCGGGAATAGTGAGAAGAAAATTAGAGGAGAACCATGTTAGGGCAATAGTGGACGTTGCCACCTTCAATGAAAAAGACCGCACGGTCGAGGTGGTATTTGCTACGGAAGCCGAAGTGGTTCGTTATGGATGGGACTGCAAATACATCGAGGTACTCGATTGCAACGAAACCTCTGTGCGCCTTGAGCGGCTCAATAGCGGCGCTCCGGTTCTGGACAACCACAGTGCGTATTCACTAAAAAATCAGATAGGTGTTGTTGTCAGGGCTTGGGTGTCCGCTAATGAGTGCCGGGCATTACTGCGCTTTTCAGACCGCGACGATATAGCGGGCATCATTTCAGACATTAAGAACGGCATTATCCGCAACGTATCCGTAGGATACCGGGTATATATCTATGAGCAGGGCGAACAGGCAAAAGACGAAGTGCCTACTTACCGCGCCCTCGATTGGGAGCCAATGGAAATATCAATGGTTCCTATCCCCGCCGATTATAACGCCGGTACGCGCAGCAACAGCCGGTTACACGAAGTACAAATCATTACCAAAGAAAGGACAAACAATAGAGCAATGGCAGAGGAGAATAAGGAAAGAGGCGCGGAACAGCAGCCGCCTGCTCCACCAGCCGCAGCACCTGCTGCACCGGTGGACACAGAGGCTGTGCGCAGTGAAGGCGCAAAGGCGGAACGCCAGCGTATCATGGATATACGCGGTGCAGTACGCGCGGCAAAACTGGACGACCAGTTCGCCGATGATCTGGTAGGTCGCGGCGTAGGAATTGAGGAAGCCCGCAGGCTGATTATTGACAAACTTGCGGACACGCAGCCGCCGGTTGAAACACGCGGTACGCATACCTCAGGTGTAGGCATAAGCGGCGAGGACGAAACGGTGAAAACCCGTAACGCAATGGAGGAAGCATTAGCGCACCGCGCAGACCCTTCCAACTTTAAACTGGAAACCGACAAGGCGAAGGAATACCGGGGGCATTCGCTAACGGATTTTTGCCGCAGCGTACTGGATGCGCAGGGCGTAAGGACTACCGGCATGACCAAAGACGAACTGGCCAGCCGCGCCCTTTCCACTTCGGATTTTCCAGCATTGATGGCAAACGTCGTGAACAAGTTTTTACGCCGTGCATATAGCGCAGCACCGCAGACATGGAAACGGTTAGCCAACCAGATGAGCGCGAGTGATTTTAAACAAATTACCGGCGTACAGTTCGGCGGTTCCCTGAAACTGGAAAAGGTGAACGAACACGGCGAGTTCAAGTACGGTAAACTTTCCGACAGCAAGGAAAACTTTAAGCTGGAGACTTACGGTAAAATCATTTCCATTACAAGGCAGGCAATCATTAACGACGACCTGAACGGCTTTACCCGTTTGAGCCAGTTGTTCGGCGCGGCAGCCGCCAATCTTGAAAGCGACATTATGTGGGGGCTTATACTGAGTAACCCGAAAATGGGCGACGGTAAAACGTTGTTCCACAACGACCACAAGAACCTGGCTGCAGCCGGTGGCGCAATCAGTGAAACTACATTGTCGGCAGCGCGTATTGCGATGATGCGCCAGAAAGGGTTGGAGGACGAGGCGTTAAACATTTTCGCCAAATACTTCATCGTTCCGATAGAGCTGCTCACCGACGCGCAAAAAATCATGAGCGCCATTACCGCAAACAAGACCGGCGACGTGAACGTATTTAACGGCGCGTATGAAATCATTACCGAGGCGCGTATTACCGACCCTAAAGGCTGGTACTTAGCCGCCGACCCTGCACAGGTGGACATGCTTTCCTATGCCTACCTGAACGGTCAGGGACTTTACACGGAAACCCGTAACGGTTGGGAAGTGGACGGCGTGGAAGTAAAAGCAAGGCTGGACTTCGGCGGCGTGTGTTGGGATCACAGGGGCTTTTACAAAAATCCGGGAGCATAACCGGACAAGGTTTTACAGGATAGGATTTACAATACAGGAATTACAGAAGGATAGACAGATGAAAAATTTTATAGCGAAAGGAAAAATAATAACGGTCATTGCCGCCGCCGTAATACTGGCGGGTGAGTTGGTAAAGATTGGCGGCGGCGGTATGGTCGGCGTTGCGTCAACCGGCGCGGGCGAAGGTGAGGAAACGGAAGTATCGCTTACCGGCGTATTTGAAGTAGCCAAAGCGGAGGTGGCTATCAGCCAGGGCGACAAGCTGTATTATGTGGAGGCGGATAAGAAACTATCCAAGACGGCAAGCGGCAACACCTTTGCGGGTTATGCCTACGCGGATGCGGCAGCCGGTGACGCAACGGTAAAACTGTTACTCGCCAATGGCATTTGATAACCTGTTCGACGGGCTGCAGGCGGCAACATTCGACACAGTGACGGCAATAATGGGATATACCGCCGTCTGGCAGCCCTCGGACGGTTCACCCGCACAAACGGCAAGGGTACTCTTTAAAAACCCCACAGAGGGTGAAAAAATCGGCGATCATGAGTATGACCCTTACCGATATACAATGGAATACAAAAGTGGCGTGTTCGGCGGCTTAAAGCCAAGTGTGGACGGTAACAATGCGGAGGAGATAACCATAGGCGCGGTAAGCTATTACGTGCGCAAGGTGGACGGGAAATTTGACGGTAAGACAATGATAGCGGCGTTGGAAGTGAAGGGATAGGATTTTTAGCATGGATTACGGGACGCTGGAGATAGCCATAGCAGGCAGGCTGCAACAACAATTACAAACACAGGGCTTTGATGCCATACCGTTACCGGAAACACAGGCGGAATATTCCAAGCCCTTCACCAACGGACGCGCTACCGTAGCATTTACGACCGCGCGACTGGACAAGCCGCAAAGCACGGACGAAGTATCGCAACATCTGGTCGTTACATTTTCTATCAGCCTGCAATCGCGTTTCCTGCGCGGTGAAAAAGGCATACACCAGTTATCACGCTTAGTCAAGCAATACCTGCTTGGTTTTCGCCCGCAGGATTGCGGCAGGCTATACCATGTATCCCATGAATTTGTCCGCTACGAGGACGGCGTGTGGGAGCATGTGATGGACTTTGAAACAAAGACGTTGTGGGTACAGGAGATAGATACCGAGGACGAGGAAGAAATGCCGCTACTGAGGCAACTGGATTTTGAGGAGAAGGAATAAGGCAAAATGAAAAAGTACAAATACACGGCAGTAGTACCCTGCCATTTTTCCATAGGAACAACGGACTACTCGCTGCATAACGGGGGAACATATACGCTCCCGGCAGGTAACGGTTTTGTCCAATCACTGGTGGCGCAGGGGCTGCTTCAGGAAACAAAAACAACCAACAACAAAAAGACGGAGGGATAATGGCTGCAAATTTTTTGCACGGTGTAGAGACAATAGAGATAGAGAGCGGCCGCCGGACGATACAGGTAGTAAAATCTGCGGTTATTGGTTTGGTAGGCATAGCCCCCGTGGGTGATGTAAATACGCCTGTACTCGTGAACAGCGACAGGGATGCGGCGCAATTCGGCAGTAAGCTACCCGGCTTTACCATACCGCAATCCTTAGACGCAATATTCAAGCAGGGCGCGGGTACGGTGATAGTGGTCAATATTTTTGACCCGGTACAGCATACCACGCAGGTAACGGACGGGGCGCAACTTGTTACCAACGGAAAAATAAAACTGAACGCTGCGCCCATAGGTAACGTAGCCATTGACGACAGCAACGGCGATCCCGTTACTTACATTGCCGGTACAGATTATACGCTGGACAATTACGGAAACTTTACCGTGTTATCCTCTACGATTGCGGAAGGCACAGCGTTAAAGTTCACCTATAAGAAACTGAACGCAGCCGCGATTACGGCGGCAAAGCTGATAGGAGAAATTGACTCCGTAACCGGCAACAGAACCGGCATGAAATGTTGGGACTTGTCGTATAACCTGTACGGCTTCAAGCCTAAAATCCTGATTGCCCCCGGCTATTCCAGCATGAATGCCATAGCAACGGAGTTAGTCAGCATGGCTACCAAGCTAAGGGCTGTTTGCTACCTGGACGCGCCTTATGGCGTTACCGTTTCTCAGGCACTCGGCGGGCGCGGCGTAGCCGGTACAATTAACTTCAATACCAGCAGCAAACGCGCGGAGCTTTTATACCCGCACCTGAAATGGTATGATACCGCAACGGACAGCAATATAGATTTTCCGTACAGCGCATTTAAGGCGGGCATACGCGCGGCGGTGGACAACAACGAGGGATTTTGGGTGTCCGATTCCAACCATGAAATTTTAGGCATTGTAGGCGCGGAGCGTAATATCTCCGCCGGTATCAGCGACGCGCAATCCGACGCTAACCTGCTGAATGAAAAAGGTATCACGACCATTTTTAACAGCTTCGGCTCCGGCATCCGTACATGGGGCAACCGTAACGCCTCCTTTCCCGTAAGCACCGCCCCGGACAATTTCGTTTGCGTCCGCCGTACTGCGGATATACTACTGGAGAGCGTAGAGCAGGCAACGCTGCAATTCATGGACAAGCCTATCAATAACGCTTTGATAGATGCCATTAAGGAAAGCGTCAACAGCTTTATCCGTACCCTGATAGGTCGCGGCGCGTTGATAGACGGCAAATGTACGTTTGACCGTAGCAAGAACAGCAACGAGCAGATAGCGGCGGGACACCTTGTTTTTGACATCAGCTTCATGGCTCCGCCCGCCGGTGAGCGCATCACCTTCAACAGTTACATAGACATCAACTTACTTAAATCACTGAAATAATAATGGCTAAGAAAATATCCATTAACAGGCTGACCAATGCCAATATATACGCGGACGGTAATTCCTTTTTAGGACGCGCGGAGGAAATAGGATTGCCGCAAGTGAAATTCAAGAACGGGGAGCATAAAGCCCTCGGTATGATCGGGGCAATGGAGTACTTCTCCGGTATTGATAAGCTGGAAGGAAAAATCAAATGGAACAGCTACTACCCGGAAGTCCTGAAGAAGATGGCAAACCCGTTTGAGGCAATCAAATTACAGGTACGCGCTTCTTTGGAAACCTACGAAGGCGGCAGCCGCGTAGCGCAGGTTCCTGTGGTATGTTATATCACCGCGCAATCAAAAGATTTTCCGCTTGGCAACTTCAAGCAACACGATAACGTGGAAATGGAAAACAACTTCGGTGCTACCTATTGCAAGCTGGAGATAGACGGCGAGGAAATCATAGAGATAGACGTGGAAGCAAACATTTTTAAAGTCGGCGGCGAAGATCTGCTGGCGCAGTACCGGGCTAACCTCGGTATATAATTCAAAACAATTTTTAGAACGGATTTAGAGCGAAAGATTATGAGCAAGCAACAGGCAGAAGTTACATTGAGCAACGGACGTATCGCATTGATTAAAGCGGGTAAAGGCAGGGACGCAAAAGAAGCATTGCGCATTTCAGGCGGCAGGGAGGACGAATACATGAACGCCCTCATGAGCCGCACGGTACTGATAGACGGCAAGCCCGTTGTACCGGAGGAACTGGACGAGTTACCTATGAACGACTATATCAAGATACAAACCGAGTTCTCCGAAATAAATTTTTAGTTACCGCCGAGCAAATGGCTTTTGCCGCCCATTTCTTCGGCACGTCCCCTCTTGAATTTATGTCGTGGACAACGGCGGACATAAGCTATTGGTTCCACGAAGCCCACAAACTGCATACAAAACTGAACAAGCCCCCGGATGGCGGATAAGACCATAAAGATAGCGGTCGTACTGAGCGCCTATGATAAGATGACGGCGGGCATCAGCCAGGCTGTTAGCCGGTCTGTATCCAAGCTGAAAACCCTAAGCGAAAAGACAGAGGCGTTAGGTAAATCCGCCTTTGCCTTCGGTAAGGAAACCGGGGGGATAGGACTGGCTACGGCGGGGCTTCTTGCCGCTCCTTTGAAGGCGGCGGCGGACATGGAGAAATTGCAGGTCGCCTTAAAAACAGCGTTAGGCGGAAACATAAAGGAAACGGAAAAAGCCTTTAAGGTTATCAATGATTTTGCAGCCCGCACCCCTTACGGTCTGGAGGAAGTGATGGGCGGGTTTATCAAGCTGAAGAACATGGGGCTTGACCCGTCTAACAAATCCCTGCAATCATACGGCAACACCGCCTCGGCAATGGGTAAGAGCCTTAACGACATGATCGAGGCAGTAACCGACGCAACCACCGGCGAATTTGAACGTTTAAAGGAGTTCGGTATCAAAGCCAGTTCCACAAACGATAAAGTTACTTTCCTGTTTCGCGGGGTAAAGACCACTATTGCAAAAGACGCTGCCAGCATTGAAAAGTATTTGCAGAAAATCGGTGATACCTATTTCGCCGGTGGTATCGAGGAGCAAAGCAAAACCATGTATGGGCAACTATCCACTTTGCAGGATAACTTCAAAATGGCTGCGGCTGCATTAGGTAAAACCCTTATCCCCTCCGTCAATGAATTGTTTAAACGGGTAACGCCTTTACTGGATAAGTTACAAAGCTGGATAGAAAAGAACCCGGAACTCACAAAGAAAATCATGTTAGGCGTGGCAGCGTTTGCCGCGCTGAATTTGGGCTTATCCGGTTTGTCCTTTGCATTCGGCGGTGTCATGAAATTGGTAAGTGTCGGCACTAAGGTATTCCAGGGACTGACCAGCGCGTTAGGCTTTGTCAGCAAGGCGGTATTATTCATCGGCAGGTTATTCCTTGCCAATCCTATGTTGCTGGCTATTGCGGCAATAGCAACGGCGGCGTTCCTGATTTATAAGTATTGGGACGCTATAAAAGCGTTTTTTAGTCGCTTGTGGGCGCAGGTTACAAAGGTATTCCGGCAGGCATGGGAAGGTATCAAAGGGCTGTTTTTCAATTATACACCGGCGGGGCTTATCATTCAGCACTGGAGTAAGATTACGGCTTGGTTCGGCAGCTTATGGGATAAGCTGAAGGCTATATGCAAAATTGGATGGGATGCCATAAAATACCTGTTCTTTAACTATACGCCGCATGGCTTGGTCATAAAGCATTGGGATAAGATACGGGCATGGTTTACCGCTTTATGGACAGGGTTAAAGGCAATATTCAGAGCCGGGTGGGACGGCATCAAATCCCTGCTCCTGAATTACACACCGCAAGGATTGGTCATAAAACATTGGGACAGGATCACCGCGTGGTTCGGTAACTTATGGAACCGGGTTAGGGCAATCTTTAGCGGCTTTGTCTCCTGGGTGTTCGGTTTAGGCGCGACGTTCTGGAACGCCGGTAAAAATATCGTGGACAGTATCTGGAAAGGTATAACGAGCGTAGCGCATAAACCTATTGAAGCGATTAGAGGCATGGTGAGCAAGATAAGGGATTACCTGCCCTTCTCACCCGCTAAGACTGGTGCGTTAAAGGATATTCACCGTATCCGCTTGGTAGAAACGATAGCACAAAGCATTAAAGCCACCCCGCTGATAAATGCCATGAGCCGGGTAACGGCGCAGGTGTTTCAGTTTAAGGGGCAGCCCTTCTCACCGGTTCCCGTATTCGGCAATAACGCTCAGGGAAATGTTACTATACATTTTGCGCCGGTCATTCATTTAAGCGGTGGCGCGACGGCTAAGGACGCTAATATACTGACTTCCGAAATGAAGCGGCAATTTGAAAAGATGATGAAGGATTATGAGGCAAGGATGAAAAGGATTAGTTATTGAGGCTAATATTAATCCACCATAACGGCAGTAAATAAAGTTATGTACGCTACATATAGATATATTTGCGCAGTAAATCATAGACGCAAATTATATTAGCCCATAACTTCAATATGACAAACATAGACGACTCCAAGTTAGCATTTGACACCTATAAACAGGTTTATAACAACTATATTGAAGAAGATTTAACCGAGTCCGATACCCGCTCAAAGCTAATAGATTATCTATTAATAAACGTGTTAGGCTGGCAGGAAGAAGATATAAGGCGGGAAGGACATGTATCTTCCGGCTATTTTGATTATAAAGTTTCAATTCCTGGTGTTCATTTTATTGTAGAAGCTAAAAGGCAATTTATTGAATTGAAGCTTCCCAAAAACCATAAACATGCGACTCTAAATTCATTATTGAGCGGCAATAAGGAACAAATTCAACAGATAAGAACTTATTGCATAGATGAAAGTATTCCTTATGGAGTTGTTACGAATGGCTACCAATTTATTTTTTTAAAAGCATTTAATACGGATAACAAGCCTTGGAAAGAAAATAGTTGTCTTTTATTTAATGGGATAGAAGATATTGAAAATCGATTCATAGAGTTCTATGAAAATCTTTCAAAGTTGGGAATCATTAATAACGGTGGATTTAAATACGATTTGCCAATAGCACAATTTCAATCTAAAACGATTTTATCAACTTTGATTGATAAAGACAAAGAATTAATAAGAAACTCCTTAAGCGCAAATATAACGCCAATTATAGACAAAATATTTGGGGAGATATTTTCAGAGGAGCGAGAAGATGATGAAGAATTTATCAAATATTGTTTTGTTGAGAACAAAGAGACAAAGAAAAATAAGGATGAGATAGAGCGCCTTTTTGGAGACTATGCTCCCAAAATTGGGCAGATTATTCCCGCAGTTAATTCCGACAGCATCGCATCTCAAATATCGGGGGAGATTAATTCCGAGGAAATCTCAATTAGAAACAACTATCCTCCTAAACCTATTATTATAATTGGCTCAAAAGGAGCCGGGAAAACTACCTTCATAAATCATTTGTTTAAATACAAATTAAAGGATGAGGAAATCGAAAATCATTTCTTGGTTTACATCGACTTCCGAAAATTTTTTGAAGAAAAGGAAAATTTTGAGCCAGCACAAATTGCCTCAGAAATCTTGCAAAAGATATATCAGAAGTATGAGGCTCTTGAATTACACTCTTTGAAAGTTTTGGGAAGGATTTATTTGACCGAAATAAAAAGAAACGATGAAAGTATTTGGCAATATGAAAAGGCAAATGATGAGGCGGCATATAACAAATCGCTTGCAACTTTTTTACAGGAGCAGTTAAAAAATCCTGCGAAGCACTTAGAATTACTATCAAAATATCTGATTAGGGAAAGAAGGAAAAGATTGATAGTAATAATTGATAATGCTGATCAATTTAATGATGAAATACAGAAAAAGTTATTTGTATTTGCCCACTCGTTAACTAAAGCAACACTTTGTGGAACTCTAATATCACTTAGAGAAGGATATTATTATAAATGGCAGAACTCGCCGCCATTCGATGCTTACGAAAGCAATGTTTATCATATAACCGCGCCTAACTATGCTGAGATACTTCAGAAAAGAATTGACTTTGCATTGCAAAAAGTTCCGGAATTGGAGAAAAAAGTTCGGGGTGTTAATCAAAAAGGATATAATATAGAGTTTTCATCGGATGACATTGTACATTTTTTAGCGGGTTTAAAAAATTCTATATTATCAACAGACAACAAACGTGTTATTGATTTTCTAAACCATACAACATATCCCAATATAAGGGAAGGGCTTCGACTATTCAAAAGCTTTTTAACATCTGGTCATACAAAAGTGTCTGAATATATCCTAAGAGAGAAATACCGAAATGAACAAGGCCACGAGCCCCGGTCAGTAATTCCAATGCATGAGTTCGTAAAATCTGTTAGCCTTCAGAATAGGTTATATTATAACTCAGAAATTAGTTCATTGTACAACCTTTTAATTCCCCCTGTTGACTCTACTGATCATTTCATTAAATCCTATATTTTGCAAGATTTAAATGATTTTATTGAGAAGAAAAGTTACACCGAAAGATTAATTCCTAACTCGATACTTAGTGAAAAACTCACTGCTCTTGGTTACAGAATAAATTCGATAAATGAAGCATTATCGAGCTTGATAAAAGCCGCATTAATAGACACTGATGAAAATTTGACAGATGTTCTTTGGTATGAAGTGCCTTCAAATTTTAATATAGGGTTGACCGCAAAGGGACATTACTATTTAAAAGAATTAGTTCACAAGTTTCATTATTGGGATATTATTATTCAGGATACACCGGTCTATGATTCGCAACATTTTGACATTATTAAGGCTGCCTTTCCACCCGCGCAGGATAATGGCACGAGAAATATCCAACAAAGGGTCGAAGCTGTTCGGTTATTTTTGAATTACCTAAAAGCTATGGAAGACAAACAGTCAGCGCAGGTAATTACTGTGTATGGCTCTATAATTGACAATGTCAAAGAAGGAGTAGAGCTTGAAATTTCTAAAATGGGTATAACATAGACATAACATGTCACACACGTATCAGGAAGATTTAGGAATGTGATGCGCACAAAATTCTGTCTAATATCAATATTACTATCTTCTGAACTTGCGTACCATGTATTGCCAGTTGGGGGACATTGTTTTTGAGGGGCTGAAAGGATTTGAGGCATGGAGCGTGGACGGCAATGAGGCATCTTATAGCGAGCATGCACTTATTGACGGCAAGCCGCGTTTACAGAAAACCGGCGACACGTTACAAGAGCTAACACTTACTTTTCGCTTACACGCCAAATTCTGCAACCCGGCACAGGAACTTACCCAATTAGAGAAAGCAAAAACGGACGGCGAGATACTCCCGCTCCTAATGGGCGACGGCACTTATGTTTCCGACTATGTAATTATTGCCGCTCCTTATACCGTAGATCATGCCCTTGCCGACGGTACAATCGTACAGGCTACCGTTACGCTTTCACTCAAAGAATTTGTCCCTTATTCCAAAGAAGAACAGCAACAACAGGCGGCGCGTAAAAATGCCTTTGCCACCGGGGATAAAAAGCCGGTAGTAAGCAGACCGCCGCAACCTCTAACGGATACCGCAAAGGCGGCAAAGAACGTAACGGAAACCGCGCAGCAGGCAAACGAAATAGACGGGCTGGTGAGCGATTATGAAAACAACGTATCGAGCCAGGCTACCCTTGAGCAGAAAATAAAGAACGCCTGCGATAAAGGGAACAAAGCCATCAACGACCTGAACGACAAGCTAACGAACGCGCAGTCCTTACAAGGTATTTATACCGGCTTGCAAGGCTCCGCGCAAAATGTGTCCGGCAGATTCAGTTCTATAAAGGCGTTGTTTCCTATCAATAACATACAGGATTTAAAGGACGCCAACACCTACCTGCAGGCGGCTATGCGCAGTATGTACGGTGCGTCTATTCCTTTATTCAATAACGTGATAACGCGCCGCAGATAGGGTTTATAAGATGGCAAATACACAATACACCGTACAGGACGGCGAACGTTGGGACACAGTTGCATATAAAGCATACGGCAGGGCTGACCTTGCCCATATCATCATTGCCGCCAACCCCGGTGTTCCCATTACTGCAAGACTGGAAGGTGGGACGGTACTGGACATACCCATTCTGGAGGAAACGGCAGTAAAGACGGACGCGGAATTATTACCGCCGTGGAAAAGAATTTTTTAAATGAGCATTGCACCCAGACCATATTTTAAAGTACTGTATGACGGTAAGAACATTACCGCAGATATAAGCAAGCATCTGTTGTCGCTGTCCTATACCGATAAAACGGAAGGCAAAAGCGACGAGCTGGAAATCCAGTTGGAGGACGTGGACAGGCTGTGGCAAAATGAATGGTATCCGACGAAAGGCAGCGTTATCAAAGCGGAGATAGGCATGGCGGGCGGAGCTGTACTGTCCTGCGGCTCGTTTATGATAGACGAGATAGAATTTTCTGCGCCGCCGGATATAGTATGTATCAAAGGGCTTGCCGCCGGTATTCATTCCGGCATCCGCACTAAGAAAAGCTACGCGCACGAAAACAAAAGTCTCTCCGAAGTGATACGCACCGTAGCCTCAAACGCTGGCTTCCAGGTATCCGGTAAAATCGACAATATCCGTATCGGTCGGGTCATGCAGCACCGGGAAACCAGCCTTGCCTTCTTACGGCGTTTAAGCCTTGATTACGGCTATGTATTCAGCGTCCGGGATAAAACCCTTGTCTTTACTTCCATGTATGATTTAGAGGCGCGTGGTAAAGTCCTGACGCTGGACAGAACAGACCTTATCAGTTTTTCATTCCGGGATAAAACAATGGATACCTATAAGGGCGCAAAATCCCGATACCACAATACGCAGAAAAACGAGCTGGTCAGCCATAGCGAAGCTGACGACGGCGGGGAGCAACTGGAGATACGCAGCAAGGCGGAAAACAAGCAGCAGGCGGAGGCAAAAGCAAAGGCGGCATTGCACCGGGCAAATACGCATGAAAAAACGGGAACCGTTGTAACGCCGGGTAACGTGCTGTTGGTAGCAGGGCAAAACATAGAGCTGACCGGGTTAGGCGTACTATCCGGCACATACCATGTTACCGCTTCGCATCATACGCTGGATAAGGGTATAGCTTACGGTACGGAGGCGGAACTGAAACGTATCGGCACAGTTCCCGAAAGCAAACACAAAAGCAAAAAGAAATAGAGCGTGTTAAAGTTTGGATTGATATGTGAGGTGGACGCGGCAAAGGGGCTGGCAAAGGTGCATTTTCAGGATGACGATGTGCCGAGCGGCTGGCTGCCTATGAGCGTACAAAAATCTTTGAAGGATAAATACTCCTTTCCCTTTGACGTGAACGAGCATGTATGGTGCATCATGGACGAGCATTGCGAGTACGGCGTTATCGGCGGCGCGGTCTATGATGAGCAGGAGCAGCCCGCCGGTGCGGCAGAAGGTAAGCTCGTTATTCATTTTGCCGATAACTCGTCTATTGAGTATGACCGGAATACTAAAACTTTATCGCTCCTGATTAAAGGTGATATAAAAATTACCAGTGACGAAACACTGAACGTGGAATGTAAGGAAGCAAATATTACCGTAACGCAAAAGGCAATGGTAAAAGCAAATGAGGTAAACGTCGAGGCGCAGGGCAATGCAACGGTAAAGGCGGCATCCGTAAAGATTGACGCGCCCAATGCGCAGGCTACCGGCAACCTCGACGTAACCGGTACTATCACGGCGGCGGCTGTTACCGCTTCCGGCGATGTAAAGGCAGGCGCAATCAGTTTATTAACGCATAAACATACCGCTCCGAGCGGCGGCGGGGCAACTACTCCGTCCATACCATAGTGGCAACGGTGAAAGACATACAGGCGACGGACTGGCAGTTATCCATTAGCGGCGTGGGTATCGTTGAGGAGGGGTTGAATGATGTAAAGCAATGCGTCAACTTAATTCTGCTTACCCGCAAGGGCAGCGATCCCCTACGCCCGGAGTTCGGCTGTGATATGTACCTGTACATTGACCAGCCGGTACACATAGCCTTACCGAAAATGAAGAAGGCAATGCTGGAAGCCATACGCCAATGGGAGCCGCGTATTGAAGTATTAGGGATAACACACGATTTGGAAATTGGCAAGTAATACGTTCATAAAGTTTACCATACGCTATCGGCTTTCCGGTGATGCCAAGACCGAGAGCCTCGATTTTGTTTTGAACAATCAGGCGGTAAGTGCCGGCACGGCAACGGTGCTGATACTGGAGGCGTTATTACCGCAGGATATAACAACCGCCTCACGGCTCTTTGTTTCGCTTATACTGGACGGCGCGGAAATGTTGCCCGAAATACCTGCTACCGGCTTTGCCAGCTATGACGAGTTGTATAACTGGCTTCAGGCAAACTGGTATATATACGGCAAGTGGTTCATAACCGGCAATAAGTTAGTGCTGTACCTGAACACGGGACTGGCTACGCAGGGAACGCTGACCGTTACCACTACATCGAAGTATGTATATACGGCGACAATCCCGGAAAAGCAGCAGGAGGCATATTACTATGTCAATTTTATAAAAGACGGCATAGAGGTATTGCCCGCTTTCCCTGAAGATATGGCGGCAACGGTGGAGGATATACTTGTATGGGCTAACCAGTACTGGCCGGAGTACGGGACGTGGCAGGTAGAAAATAACCTGCTGGTACTTTCTACCGGAACGCCCGCAGCTATACAGCTATCCGTAACAGGGATATTGCCCGGTGGTTTTGGCTTTGGCTTTTCAAAAGGATTTGACACATAGGATTTACAGGATTAGGGTTTTAGCGGAGTAAGAAGCAGAGGGGGAATGGAATTAACGAAACCACAATTTATTGATATAGACGCGGCGGCTATTGTAAACGATATGATAGCCGATTATGAAACCGCTACGGGTAAAAAACTGGCTCCCGCGCAGGCGGAGCGTTTGCTCATTAATGGCTTTGCTTACCGCGAGTATTTACTACGCACGGCAATCAATGAAGCCGCCCTGCAAAACCTCGTAGCCTTTGCCCGTTTCCCGGCATTGGATTACCTCGGAGAGCTGGTCGGCGTTCGCCGCCTTCCGGCAAGCAAGGCGGGTTGCTTGATACGGTTTACACTGGTAGCGGGTCACGGTAGCCTGGTCATACCTTCCGGCATCCGCGTACAAAGTGTGGACGGTCAGGCGATATTCATTATAACGGAAACAAAAGCGGTTGCCGCCAGCGTTCTTACCGTTGATATAAAAGCGGAATGTACAGCCGAGGGGAATATCGGCAACAACTACGCGCCCGTCGACATAGCCCTGATACTTGACCCGCAACCGTACATTACTACAGCCGCCAACCTGGACACCAGCGACGGCGGCGCAGACGAGGAAGGCGACGAGCAATTAAGGGAGCGTATCAAATTAGCCCCCGCCGGGTTCAGCAATGCCGGAAGTAAGGGAGCGTATAAATTCTTTGCGAAGTCTGCGCATCCCTCCATTATAGACGTTGCCGTTACTTCACCTGTACCGGGGCAGGTCAATATCTATCCCTTAATGATGGACGGTCAGCCGCCCGCTACGGAAATCATAGACGCGGTATTTGCCAAATGCAACGCCGATAAAGTACGCCCCTTGACTGATACTGTCGTGGTACAAGCCCCCGTTATGATTAGCTACGCGCTGGAGGTGAACCTTACGCTTTTAACGGACGCTATGCCTACTCAGGTAGTGGGTGAAGTGACCAGAAATTTACAGGCGTATGTGGACGGCAGAAAAACACGCTTAGGGATTGACGTGGTGGGCGCACAGATCATCCGCCAGTCCAATGTAGAGAAAGTATATAAAGCCGAGGTCGTAAGCCCCGCCGCAGATATTGTGGTGGGTGAGCATGAATATACCCATTGTACCGGCATTACCGTAAACGTAACAGGCTTTAACGATGAGTAACAAAGACGTGATACTGGCTAACAGCATTGCGGGTATTCCGCATTTTGCCGCCTTCGACCTGATGGCAAAGAACAGGCTGGACGCGGTACAGTTGGACGCGCTGCTGGTGTACCTGATTGATACGGTATCGGAGAACGCGCTCCCGTTCCTCGCGGAGCAATTCGATGTATTGGGCTATAAGGGTATGCGCCTTGCCACCACCACCGTGCAAAAGCGCGAGGTTATCAAAAGGGCTATTGAATTGCACCGCTTCAAAGGCACGGTATGGGCGGTAAAGGAAGCATTGAAAACAATCGGTTATCCCGATGCGGTACTGACAGAACACGTACAAAACGGCGCGGGCGGCTGGGCTACCTTTAGGATCGAACTGGATGCGGGCAACAATCCTATATCTGCTGCGGCAGTAGAGGAACTGGTGCGCATGATAGAGGAATATAAAAACGTCCGCAGCCATTTAGTGGACATTTCCTATAAAATAACTTTTGACCCGGACGGTATTACCCTTACAGATGAAAGCTACGAAAACCCCGGCGTGGATGACAGCGACGATATGTACGTCGGCGGGGACTTCCGGTATAACGGGGCATATACTTACAACGGGGACAGGAACTGCAGCACGGACACGGATATTTTGACGGTGACAATTATATGATGAGAGAAGGAATAGAGGCGAAGGGATTATTTAGCGTTCAAATCATTGAAGCCAAAAGCGGGAACATACTGGAGCATTACGAGGACAATAACCTTGTGGTTACACTTGGCAAAGCCAATACCGCGCAGCTACTCGCGGGCGCGGCAACCGGAAAGAAAATAAACAAGATAGCCGTAGGCATAGGAACAACGCCGCCGGACGTAGCGGATACCGCGCTTACTACACCGTTCATTAAGAACATAGACGGCTATTCGTTTCCCAATGCCAACGAGGTGTTGTTTAGCTGGACGATAGAAACAACGGAGGCAAACGGTTTGAGCATTACGGAGTTCGGTTTGATGAATGATAGCGGCATATTATTCGCAAGGAAGATACGCTCTGCCATTATCAAATCTTCTTCCATCAAACTGGTGGGTACATGGAAAATCACAATCAATTAATAGGATTTATAGGAGGGCAAGAATAAGGAATGGCAAATCTTACGGAAACGGCAACATGGGAAGCAGGGATATACCAGTTAGAGCAGACCGACCTCGTTATTGGCGGCGCAGGTGGTATTTCCAATACGCAGGGGCAGCAGTTAGCTAACCGCACGACATGGCTGAAGGGACAAGTGGGCTTGGCTAACCGCCTTGTGGATACGGCGTGGATTGACGTAAATACTACGCTCACCGCAGCCCACGTCGGTAACGCTATTATCGCCAATGCGGACAACAAAACGCTCACGATAACGCTGCCTTTAGGCAATACCGTACCCAAAGGAACCATTATACCGATAACGGCAATTAATGTCAATAAATCGCAGGTAACAATAAAGACCAATTCTTACACCATCGGTTTTCCTTTCGGTATTACCTATACTGATATTATCCAGTACGGCGGCGTAGGCAGGACGACCATGTTTCTCGGTCAGGGAGATAGTATTTATCTGGTAAAAGGCGACCCGCCACCACCCGTAGGCGGCGTTATTTCGCTGACCGGGAGTTACTGGTATGTGATAGCTGTAAAAGGAAATTTTGATGAGGTAGGCGAAGCCGTTTACTCGTACAAAATCCTGCCTAATGCGGTCGAGGCAAACGGGCAAATTTTGAACCGCGCAGATTATCCCCGTTTATGGGAATTTGCCCAGAGCATCCCCGGCGGTCTTCCGACCGACATGCAATGGCTTTCAGGTATAAGCGGGCAGTCCAATGCCTTCAGGGGTTGCTTCAGCCACGGCAATTTCAGCACCACGTTCCGGGTTCCCGATTTACGTGCCATGTTTATCCGCGCATTGGATAACGGCAGGGGCATAGACCTCGGCAGGGTATCAACAGTACCTGGTGGTTATGAAAAGGACGAGGTAATAGCGCACAACCATATTAACGGGCAGTATGACCGTTTGCTGCGCTATTCCAATGGTCATAATACGGTCAGCATGGGCGGTGACATTACACCGGGCGAACCAGATATTTATAGCAGCGCGGTCATACAGCCCTATGGCGGAGCAGAAACGCGCCCGAAGAACGTGGGCTTGGTAGCGCAAATAAAAGCATAGCAAATGAACCCGGTAAAGCAGACAATCAGAAATCTTATATCGCTGAATATACCCGACAATAACGTAAGGGCAGTTACGCCTGCGCTACTGCGCGGCGTGCTGGAACAAATGCTGGACTTTTCAGAGGAAACGGCAACCGGCGGCTTTCAGGATATTACCACAACAGAGGCGGTTGCGGATTGGGACGTAGAATTAGGAAGCAGGGCTTTTATGCTGTTGGGTAATGACGTAACCCTGTCTATTGAGAACGCGGTGCAGGGTGGTTTGTACTGGCTCGTTGCGCAGCAGGACAGCAACGGCGGTTATAACCTTGCCTATCCTCCCGACAGCATTTTTGAAGGAGGACAGGAGCCGCAAATCAACCAGCAGCCGGGCGCGGTTAGTATTCTGAGCATATTGTTTAACGGTACGCACTATATATGGCTCAACAAAGGAAATGAAACGGCTGCCACCTTATGGCAGCAAATAGATTGGTAGTATTTACAAACACAAAATAGAATAGACGATGGCAGGAAATGCACAGTTGAAAGTTTTTAAAGTGAGCGCATTGCCCGGTACGCTGGTAGCCAATGCAATTTATTATGTACGATCCGGCGGCATGTTCCGCACCGTTATTACGGGTAATGCGGGCGAGGTAGTGCAGGAGGACTCCGTAACCGCAGCGCAAATTGCCGGTAAGCAGAATGCCAGTGCGGAGCTGACGACGATTGCCGGTATCGCTGCGGCAAACAATGATATTATCCAGCGCAAGTCGGGAGCCTGGGTCAACCGCACACCGGCACAGTTCAAGGCGGATTTAGGATTATCAAAAGGCGACATAGGCTTAGGCAACGTGGACAATACCTCCGACGTAAACAAGCCTATCTCTACGGCAACGCAAACGGCGATCAACAATACCAATGCCGCCGTTTCCGGGCATACAAGTAATACGAATAATCCTCACAACACAACGCTGGAGCAGGCAAGGGCTGCGGGGAATGTCCTATCGGGCAATATCAATATGGCAGGCAACCGCCTGCAGAACCTGCCCGATGCTGCGGCAGCTAATGAGCCGTTGACAAAAGGACAGTTTGACGCCCTGAACAATATTGCCGGAAGGCAGCGTGGTGAAATCAACTGTTCCGCTAATCCGGTATATCCCGCCGCAAAAGCCGGTGACCGTTGGGAAGTAATAGCCGCAGGTAAAATAGGCGGCGGTCAGGGGGTAGATGTGGACGTTTATGACGAAATCGTATGTAAAACGGATTCTGCCGGAGGATTGCAGGCTGCGGCAGGGAATGCCTTTTATGTTATACAGGGTAACTTGATGCGGGCGACGGAAACGGTATCCGGTTATTCGCGTATCGCGACAACAGAGGAAGCGAATGCCGGTGGCGACAATACCACCATCATGACACCGCTTAAAGTAAGGCAGCAGATCGACGCCGTGGCGGTAAAAACTACGGGCGACCAAACCGTCAACGGCGTAAAGCAATTTACGTCCTCGCCGATCATACCCGACGCGGTGAGCAACAACCAGCCGACCTCGCGCGGTCAGGTAGTGGCAATGATTAACGGCTCAGGCGCACATACGCACGGAAACATAAACGTGCTAAACGATATCGCCTACGCCGAAGGCGGAGAAGATACGCTTGCCTTTGCGGGGTCGCCGGTGATGCGTTGGGAAATTGTAGAATGGTAGTAAAGAGAAAATCAAGATGGCAGGACAGGAAAAGTGGCTGAGATTATTTAAGGTGACGGAAGACCCGGAGTTTGACCCGGAAAGGATAGAGCCGGACTCTATTTATTTTATCAAGCCGGAGGGCGGGCAGGAATTTGACATAAAAGTATCCGATGCTAACGGAGAGCTGGTGTATCGTTTAAAATGCTGCAATGACGGCGGCGGCACACCCGGAGAACCTACCGGAAGACCGTATAAAACATATACGGTGCGCTTACAGCAACACGCGGGAGAGCCGCCTATGATCGTAGATGAGTTTGAGAATGAAATAGGCATTTCTCTATCGTTTGAGTACCAGTTTTATGGTACTTATTTAGGGCATGTTGAAAGCGGGATACCCGGCAGGACGGTTATATTTTGTAACGGCTTCAGCCGGAACGGAACGCCGCTTGCAACTTCGGCTACAATGGCAGACCCTCAAACAATGATACTCTACTGCGCCGAGGACGATAATGATGTGGTCATGGAAATAAGACAGTATGAATAGTACAAAACATGGACTATTCCCTGCTCCGCGAAATGACCACCTTTAACATACAATGATGACCGCCCGTAAGCGGTACATATCGGGAAGTGAAAAAGGAATAGTGAGGTAAGTAATTCGGGAGGCGACAAAGAGAAAATGAACAGGTGATAGCGGAAGCCGCCTCCCGTATTCCCGGTACAAGTGCAGATTGAATTAGTGATGATAGCAGACAAAATTTTAACCCACGCCAGCCCGGTGCTTTTAATGGTGAGCGCCTTCGGTGCTTTTTTCCAGAAGTATATTTTTAACGATACCGAGTATCTCGTGTGGCTGCTGATTGCGGTCATGCTCGACCTGATTACCGGCATTACCAAAGTATGGGTACAGGGCGGTCATAAGAACATTACCAGCCGGGGGCTGCGTATGACCGTTATCAAGTTTATCCAGTACGGGGCTTTCCTGATTATTACGCACGTGCTGGTGCATTTTACCGTGAACGGGGAAAGTATCTCGCCGGTATCTTTTATTGACAGGTGGGCATATTCGCTGCTGATACTGATAGAAGCAAAAAGCGTGTATGAAAACATTGTCGCCATTAACCCGAAGCTGGA
>OFIS01000253.1_pt1 | contig 45584 bp, 38 predicted proteins | sample 1775071 | NCBI WGS metagenome assembly OFIS01 (sample SAMN08195774, study PRJEB24354) | sludge metagenome | isolation source: sludge from phenol fed wastewater aerobic bioreactor C | place: India: Nagpur | collected 2016-09-17
TTTTTCAGTACACTGAGGCACTTGTGATGGCGGAGGAACTTGACGATCGATTGCTGAAATACCAGGGCTACGGGCGGCTGTCTGATTTTTATCATTCGCTCAACAACCTTCCCAAGGCCAGGGCGTACAAGACGCGACAGATAAGCCTGGTCACCAGCGAACATCCGGTGGATTCCTTCGATTATTCCGGACTGCTGAAGGACTACATGCTTATCCTGTTCGACAACCACGAAGAACATGAAGCCAGGCGTATTTTTCAAAAAATCGTGAGCTATGCTAACGCTCATCAATTCCAATCTCTGAAAGACAATGTTTTTTCCATCTACCGCTACTACCTGATTAAGGATAACCAGTTAAAAGCGTTATCGGAGCTTTATGAGGAAGATTATCCTGAAGAGCTCGCCCGGCTGCGCGCCAAAAATGACTTTAACTACCTTCGATTGCAGGCTTATTTTTCAGAAGTGCACGGACACTTCGATTCGGCCTTCCTTTATTATCAGAAAGCTACAGTTGCACTCGCCAGAGAGCGGCCCCACGATGTGGACAATAAAACCAATCTACACAAACGTTTCGGGGAGTTTCTATTTCGCAGCGGAAAGTTGCAGCCTGCCTTGCAGCAGTTCGACAGTGCCATGACTTCCGCAGAGCTATCTTCCTATCTTCCCTTTAAGGCAGACGTTGCTCATTACCTTGACACGGTGCATTATCTTCTGGGTCATTATAAAGAAGCCTACCAATATGCACAGTTAGAAAAAAAATACTCTGATAGTGCAACAGCCCTCAACAAAGCAGAAGCCATCTTAAAAAATGAGGTGGAGTTTGAAGAAAAGCAAAAGGAAATTGCTCTGGCTGCCGATGAAGAGAAAACACGAAGAAGACACAATCTGCAATACATGGGCCTGGCGATCGGTGTGTTTTCCAGCTTTATTATTCTCGCTATGCTGGGTTCATTCAAAGTGCATCGCTGGTTTATCAAGGCAATGGGCTTTTTTGCCTTTATCTTCTTTTTTGAATTTATCATTCTGCTCGCCGACAATCAGATCCACCATATCACCCACGGCGAACCCTGGAAAGTGATGGCCATAAAAATTGTACTGATCGGCATTTTACTGCCCTTGCATCATTGGCTGGAAGAGCAGGTGGTGCATTATCTCCAGCATCATAAACTCATCGATCCAAGAAAAATTACTTTGCGGTGGAAAAGAAAAAAACCGCAGGTAGAAACGGAACCCGAAATCGGCAGCAATTAATCGAAACGAAAAAGCAGGAACGATTGGTTGAAAAGCCTGAGGGTGCCGGGCATCCCGCTCAAACGAAATCCTAACAATCCGTACCTTCAACTCACTACAAATTTCTTTCGATGAGTATCAACGAAACCCTTTTTCAGGAGCGCTATCAAAAGTTGAACGCAGCTCAAAAAGAAGCGGTCAACACGGTTTATGGACCGGTAATGGTTATTGCCGGGCCCGGCACGGGAAAAACAGAAGTGCTTGCCATGCGCATAGCTAATTTGCTGCGTAGCGATGCACAGATTAAACCCTACGAAATTCTCTGCCTAACCTTTACCGACGAAGGTACCATAGCCATGCGTCGCAGGCTGTTGCAGATCATTGGTGAAGACGCGCACAAGCTGCACATCTACACCTTTCACGCGTTTTGTAATTCTATAATACAGTCGAATCCGGAATATTTTGGCTTGCGCGATCTGATGCCCATATCCGACCTGGAGCGAATGAACCTGATCTACGACATGATCAAAACCCTTCCCGAAGGGCATTTGCTGCGCCGGCTGAAAGGCGATCTTTTTTACGATGCTAAAAACCTTGCTACACTTTTCGATATGATGAAATCGGAAGACTGGACCGTAGAGCGGGTTTGTGAAGACATTGATTTTACAATCAGCGATTTTCCCAACAGAAGTAAATATCAATACAAAAAAGCCAATAGTAAAAAAGGCATACAGCCCGGCGACCCCAAAACCGCCGAAATCAAAAAAGATAGTGACAGGCTGGAACGGACGCGCGCTGCAGCCAAACTCTTTACGGAATACGACCGAAGAATGCGCGACAGCGGTCGTTACGATTTCAATGACATGATCCTTTGGGTGCTCAAGGCATTCAAAGAAAATCCCGAATTTCTACAGCGCCAGCAGGAGCGTTTTCAGTTCATTCTTGCCGACGAGTTTCAGGACACGAGCGGCGCGCAGAGCGAACTACTCACGATGCTCGCCAGCTATTGGGCAGATCCCAACCTCTTTATCGTAGGCGATGATGATCAATCCATTTTTGAATTTCAAGGCGCACGAATACAAAACATCCTCGACTTTTACGAACGCTATAAGGATTCCATCAAAGTAATTGTGCTGAAGGAAAATTACCGGTCATCGCAATTGATCCTCGATGCCGCGGCCGCCACTATTCGCCACAATCAGCAAAGGCTTATCCATCAGTTGGATGAACTCAGCCTCGACAAAAACATCCTGTCGGCACATGAGCGCTTTGCCCGTGAATCCTGCAGTCCGCCGGCGGTGCGCAGCTATTTCAATCAGTTGCACGAAGAGGCAGACATTGTGGCGCAGATAGAAGATTTGCAGCGCAGCGGTGTTTCGCTAAGCAATGTTGCTGTGTTGTATGCGCAGCACCGGCAGGCAGCCAATATCATTTCTCTTTTGGAGAAAAAAGGTATTCCTTACTGGGTAAAACGCCCGGTCAATATTCTGGAACTTCCATTGGTAACGCAGTTGCTCGACATTTTTCGTTATCTGCAACTTGAGCTTCAAGTGTCGTTCTCCGGCGAAGATCTCTTGTTCCGGCTCATGCACGCGCCATTTTTCGCAGCGGTACCCATTGATGTCGCTTCCCTGAGCCTTTACCTTCAGTCGAAAGACCGTAAATACAAGCACTGGCGACACTTGCTTCAGGATGCGCTGCTGCTGCAAACGCTGGAGCTTGATAAGCCGGCTGCACTCTCAAAACTCGGCGAAAATCTGGAAAAATGGCTTCGCGAAATGCCATTGCTCACGCTGCCCATGCTTTTGGAGAACATCCTGTACGATAGCGGTATCGTTGCCTTTTTGCTGCGCGGCGAAAACACCGTTTGGGATATGCAGGTATTGAATACGTTTTTTGATTTTATCAAAGAAGAAGCGGCTAAAAACCCAAGGCTCACACTTTCTTCGTTGCTGGAAATGATTGATCAGATGCTGATGGAAAAGATCAGCATCCCCATTCAGAAGGTGGTGAAGCAAGAGCATGGTGTGCGCTTTTATACTGCCTTTAGCGCAAAGGGTCATGAGTTTGAACATGTCTTTGTCACCGGGCTTACCAAAAACTTCTGGGAGTCGAAATCGGGCGGCAGCCGGGGTTTCACACTGCCCGATTCTCTGATCAACCTGCTCGATTCTGAGGAGGAGAATAAGAACAATGAGGAAGTAGCGCGCAGACTGCTTTACGTGGCGATGACCCGGGCAAAAAAACATCTTTACCTTTCGTTTGCCGCTAAAGACAATAAAGACAAGGAGCTGGAGGGTTCAAGATTTCTAGATGAAGTAAAGGCATTGACCATAGTCGAAAATCTTGCGCTCGACAACGAAGCGATTGTGCAGCATATTGGAGCTTCGCTGCTGCCCGCGCCGGCCGTGAACATTACACTGGCAAAAAAAGAACTGATCGCCAGGCGGCTGGAGCAGTTTGTGCTGAGCGTATCTGCCATGAATAAATATCTGCGCTGTCCGGTTGCTTTTTATTACGAGTATATCCTTCGTGTGCCGGAAGCAAAGTCGGATTCGCTTTCCTTCGGTATAGCGGTGCACTATGCTCTGGAGCAGATGTTTAAGAAAATGACCGCTGATGCGCAGCGTGCGTTTCCGCCTTTGGAAGATGTACTCGGGTCTTTCCGCTATAAGATGCGTCGTGAAGAAGGCTCCTTCACCGAGCTGCAGTTTGAGCGTCGCATGGAACTCGGCGCCCGCATCATTACGGAGTACTACCAGCATTATCTCGATTCCTTCAATAAAGTAACCCTATCGGAGTATAATATCGGAACAGTGGTGGTAAATGGCGTGCCTATTAAAGGCAAGCTCGACAAGATAGAATTCGACGGAAAAAATTGTGTGGTGGTGGATTACAAAACGGGCAACCCGGAATATGCCTCACGGAAGGAGCTGCATCCTCCCTCCGAAGGCAACCCGAATGGCGGCGACTACTGGCGGCAAATGGTGTTTTACAAATTGCTTTTAGATAATTTTCCTGCTGCGCGCGAGTGGACGATGACCGCCGGGATGTTTGATTTTATAGAGAAGAACTCGAAAGATGAATTTGTGCGTTTTACCGTTCCGATCGGCGCCCACGATGTAACCACAGTGAGACAACAGATAAAGCAGGTGTACGACAGTATTATGAACCACGAATTTGAGCAAGGTTGCAATGAAGAAGACTGCCGCTGGTGCAACTTCTCGAGGCAATATGAGCTCAGCAAGTCTGGGAAGGAAGATATTGATGAGCCGGAAATGGTATGACAAAAAAAGCCGGCCTTAACAGGCACGGCTTTCACATCACCAAAACAAACACAACATTTATCGCATTTCCATGTTCCTTTGGTTATGTTCAAATGCAATGCCGGAAACGGCTCTGATTTGTTAAAAATGTTGCATAAAAAAAGCCCGCGGAGGTTATTCGCGCTGGCGTAAAAAAATATTCGATCATTTTATTTACGAATTCTCCTCATCGGGCGAGGCAGCCGGGCCAGCTTCCTTGTTTTCATTTTTGTGAAGGTCGGCTATCAGCGACTCCTTATGCGCTATGCGTTGCTCGCATCCCTTGATGAGTTTAGTAAGGTGGGCGCGCAGTTCTTTTTCCTTGTTGCCGGGAGTTACATTTTGCAGCGCCTCGTTGAAGTCGGCCAGTTTTTCTCTTTCTTCACTTAGCTCATGTTCCAGTTCGTGTAAAAAACTCCGGGCACGCTCTTCCTTCTGCTTCAGTTTCTTTTCAAAATGCTGTTTGCGTCGTTCCCGGTCGGCATCTTTCCGATTGAAGAAGTACTTGCGTGCGGCAATAAACTGCTCCCACAGTTCGTCACCATATTCCCGGGGCACCGGTCCTATTTTTTTCCATTCGGTAAACAGCTCATTCATCTCCTCTGTAGCCTCGCGCCACTGATTGGAGTTTTTTACTTCTTCGGCCCGCTTGGCCAGGGCCAGCTTTTGTGCATAATTATCTTCCAGCGCCACCCTTAGGTTTTGGGTATGCTGGCGTTTGTTGTTGAAGAATACCTCTTTGGCGGCGTTTAGTCTGTTCCATATTTCGTCGGCTTTTTCAAGCGGCACTCTGCCTATCGCTTTCCATTCTTCCATCAAAGCCGCATAGGCATTTGTGGTCTTGGTCCAGTCCCGGCTATCTTTCAGCGCCTCGGCTCTTTCCAGCAAGGCCAGCTTTAGGGTGTAGTTCTGTTCCTGCTCAGCCTTTATGGCCTCGAAGTGTGCGTTTTTCCGTTCAAAGAAACCATTTTTAGAAAGGATAAAACGGCTCCACAGTTCTTCGTTTTTATCATTCCATGTGTGTCCGGCAGCCTTCCATTCATCCATGAGCTGCTTAAATACTTCGGTCGTTTGTTTCCAGTCTTCTGATTGGGCCAGTGCTTCTGCTTTTTCCACAATCTCCAGTTTGAGATCGAGGTTGTGCATCATCTCTTTTTCGCTATCCTCCTGATGTTGCCGCTTTCTTTCGTAAAATTTATTTTTTGCCTGCTCCAGCCTGCTCCACAACTCTTCATTGCGATGTTTATCGACAAAGCCGATTTGCTTCCACTGCTGCTCCAGATCTTTCAATTGCTGGGTGGTTTCTTTCCAGTTTTCGCTTTCGGAAGCGACGGTTTCTATTTGCTCCAGCACGGCTTTTTTCTGTCGGTGGTTTTCCTCCACCAGCTCGTCCAGGCTTTTTTCCCAGTCTTTTACTTTTTCCAGCAGCAAGGCAAAGTTGCCAATGGCATTGGCATGCAGCAGATATTCTTTCAGTCGCGATACTTTGCCCAGTAGCTTCAGCCTGTCGTCGGCGGCGTCCCATTCGGTTTGTAGCTCTGCCACCCGGCCTTCCACTTCCGGAAACTTATCGAGCAGTGCATTGATTAGCGCTGAACTATTATCGGGGGTAAGTGTGCCCAGGCTGCGTTCTGCATGTTGTGCATTGGCCTGTAGCATCAGTTCACCATGTTCATTCAGCGAGCAGAATTCTTTCCCTTTAAAATCGGCATTTTCCCACCAAACGCGAAGGGTATCGGCAGGGGTAACTTCGTTTGTCATAACCTCATCCATTAATGAAACCGGAACAATGATCGTTCTTCAAATCAGATATGCAATATACCGTTTTCTTATTTATAGAAATCGGTAAGGTGTACTACCGTGCGCCAAACACTTTTTGGAGCAAATCCGTAACCCGTGCTGTAGGGTTTGTGCGGATCTTGTTTTCCTCATCGGCTATGGTTACAAACAGGCCATTGAGTGCGCGTTCGGTAACATAAGCGGTCAGGTCGGGGTTGATCTTATTGAAGGTGGTCGGTAGATTATTGTAGAATGTAAATAACTGACTCCAAAGGTTGGCTACATTCAGCTTGTTCAGCGAGTTTTGTATCACCGGACGGAAGGCATTGGTCAGGGCGCCGGTGGTTCTGCTTCTGAGGTAGTTTGTTGCTGCACCGTTTCCGCCTTTCAGAATGTTGAGACCGTCCTGGATACTCATGGTCGTAATGGCATTGATAAAGATAGGTGCTGCCTTGCCCGCCGCATCTTCCGCTGCACGGTTCATCGACAGTATGGTTCGATCTACGAGTTCGCCCATGCCCACCTGCCTTAGTGCGTTTTCTACTTTTTTGGCTTCGGGGGGCATCATCACCTTTATCAGGGCATTTCCAAAAAAGCCGTTCTGTACATTTAGTTTTCCGGCTGCATTTTTCGACGCCACTTCAAGCGCTTGTCGCAAACCTGAAACAATTTCATTATTGCTCAGGTTGTTTAGTGAAAAACCATTCCCGTTGTTCGTACTTCCGTTGTTGTTATTGCTGTTGTTGTTGCTGCTGCCCGACTGGCTGCCGCCAAATACCTGGTTTAATAATTGCTCCAGCGACTGGGCCTGTGCGGGTCCGCTGAACAGCAGCAAACCGAGGATTATTGTTTTTAGTTTGTTCATAAAATATAATTGGTTTTGCCTCAACCAAAAATGATACCACTTTAATATCCCTCGCCTTCACCCTGCTTCAGGTTGTCGCGGTCCTTCACAGATGGTGTCGTTCCCTGGTCTTTCCCCCTGCGTCCGCCCGGCTTTGTCTCAGACTTACCGAATCGCCAGGTAAAGGTAATATTGCCTATCCGTGTTTCTCTATCGCGATAAATGGTCTGAAAGGCCTGTGCCAATTCATAATTCGTGGTGTACTTTCTGGTATTGAAAATATCGGAAATATTGAGGACAATGCTTGCCTTATTTTTCAGCAGGTTTTTTCGAAAAGCCACATCCAGCCAATAGACTTCTTCTACCCGGCCCTGTGCGGCCACTTTGGGCGCTTCATAATTGCCGCTTACTTGCACAGAAAAGTTGTAGGGCAGACGTAGGTCGGTGTTTAATTTGGTAAACCAACTGCTGCCGTTGTTGTTGAGCGATGAAGTGGCCGTAGCACCATAGATTTCATTCTTAAAAAAATTGAAATTGAGCGTAGCGTTCCAGATCGGCAGGATATTGGCACGGGCGGTGAGCTCTACGCCATAGGTAATACCTTTATTCAGGTTTTGCGGCCGGGTAAAACTTGTACCGTCGGGATAAAATGTTTTGATGCGGTCGATAAGGTTTTGGGTGTACTGATAATAAAGACTGGCAATGACCATGTGGCCCTTGCTGAACTGTTTGCTGTAGTTGAGCTCTGTATTGTGAATGAACTCTGGTACCAGAGCCGGATTGCCGGAGCCTGTATCCATAGGGTTGGAGACATCTATATAGGGCATCATCTGAAAGAACGAGGGCCTGTCTGTGCGCCTGGTATAGCTGAGGTAAACAGACTGATCGGCGGGTAGTTTGTAAGAAAGGTAAGCTGAGGGAAAGAGATTGAGGAACTCATTGCTGTAGGATGCTCCATCTTTGAGCAGTGACGAAGTGCCTTCGTAGCGCGAGTATTCCAGCCGCAGGCCTGCCTGATAGCCAAAATTGCCAGCCTGATTTCTATAGCTCATATAGGCAGCATGCACTTGTTGGTTGTAGTCATAATCATTTTGCAGGGTAGCGTCCGGCCGGGGCCCGTTGCCGCTGTCTATCGTTGCGTTGTTATTGCTCTGAAACCAATAGAGTTGTGATTTCCACCCGGCATCGAGCCTGCCGTCTTTTCCGGCAAAAGGTGTGGTAAAATCGGCCTGGCTGTTGAGGCTTGTGTTACTGCCGCTGCCCGGTGCGCGCTGGGTCACCGTGCCACCCATCGGTTGTGAAAGTGCATCATAACGGCTGGAGAAAAACTCCTGATTGCGGGTCACCCAGGTCTTCGCAAAGGTGATATTGGCTGTAACTTCCTGTGCGGGTTTTTTTCCTTTGTGTTTGAAATCGAGTGCGGTAGAACTGCTGAGCGGGCTCCCCAGATTGCTGGAGCTGCGCACGGTTGACGAGTCAACAATATCGCCACGGTTGTAAGTGTAGCGCGTATCTCCATCGTGTCCCCAAAGCATACTATTCACATTTTGTGTCAGCGACACTGTGTTTTTGCTGTTGATCTGATATTCTGCACCAAGGGTATTGAACCATCCGCCAAAGGTTCTCAGATTATCTTCATAGCTGGCACTCGTCAGTGCTCCGTCTGCCAACCTTCTCTCATTGGAGGTGCGCTGATAATTGCGGTTGCGACGGTAGTTAGAATTCAGGAAAAAGTTCCACTTTTCATTGCGCGCGTTCAGGGCCAGCGAGCCGTTGTATTTATCGCGCGTGCCTGCGCCCGCCGAAAGGCTGCCATTGATGCCAAACCGGTTGTCTTTTTTGGTGATGATGTTGATAATGCCGGCCATGCCCTGCGCATCATATTTAGCCGACGGATTCGTGATGACTTCTACACTTTGTATGCTGGAAGCAGGCAAGCTTTGCAATGCCGTGCCTACGTCGCCGGCCAAAAGGGTGGCGGGTTTTCCATCAATGAGCACCGTGGCCTCCTTTCCGCGCAGCACAATATCGCCATCTACATCTACACTAAGCGAGGGCACATTTTTCATCGCATCCAGGGCGCTGCCTCCGCTTGAGGTCAGGTTCTTTTCTACGTTAAAAACCTTCTTATCCACGCTTAGCTCCATCAGAGATTTTTCGGCGGTGATCTGCACTTCTTCAAGCGACTGACTGCTGGTACTTATGGATACTTTGCCCAACTGTTTGTCGGGTTGCGCCGGTGTGACGGTAATATCTCCAACGTAACGCTCCTTAAAGCCGATGATGTTGATACGCAGTATAAATCTTCCGAATCCGGTCTCTTCTATGACAAATGAACCATTTTCCCGGCTCAGGTCGCCGCTCACTACGGTAGAGTCTTCTTTCAGCAAGGTGAGGGTGGCATAGGCCACGGGTTTACTGGCAGCATCAACAATCTGGCCGCTGATGCGTCCGGGCTTTTGCTGAGCAAAGGCCGCCTGCGAAAGACCAGCGAGCAGCATAAATGTAAATAGTGTTCTCAAAGTGTACATGCCTGATAGAAATGTGGCGCAAAATTGCCCGAAAACGGCGAGAAACCGCCGGCGAACAACCAACAAAGTAATGTTAATTGAGGCCAATCTTCTCTTCTATAAGATAATGGTTTCTGTCGGCTGCATTGCGCGATACCAGCTCGGCCACAAAGCCGGTAAGAAAAAATTGGGTGCCGATGATCATGGTGGTAAGGGCAAGATAAAAGGGTGGCCGGTTGGTCAGGAACACACCGTCGTCAATAAAACGGAGGACGACAAGATATATGGTCAGCAGAAAGCCCAATAGAAAGGTAAGCGTTCCTAAGGTGCCGAAAAAGTGCATGGGTTTTTTTCCAAACCGCCCCATGAACTGAACGGAAAGCAGGTCGAGAAAACCGTTAATGAACCGCTCCCATCCAAACTTAGACACTCCGTATTTTCTGGCGCGGTGTACCACCACTTTTTCGCCTATTTTCCTAAACCCTGCCCACTTGGCCAGCACAGGAATGAAGCGGTGCATCTCACCATATACCTCTATGCTTTTCACTACTTTTTTGTTGTAGGACTTCAGCCCGCAGTTCATATCGTGCAGCCTAATGCCCGATATACGGCGGTTCACCGCATTATACAGTTTGCTGGGCAGATTTTTAGTCAGCGCATTGTCATGGCGTACTTTCTTCCAGCCACTTACCAGATCATAGCCTTCCACCGCTATCATCCGATAGAGCTCCGGTATTTCGTCCGGGCTGTCCTGCAGGTCCGCATCCATGGTAATCACCACATTGCCCCGGGCAGCCTTGAAGCCCTCGTTGAGCGCGGCACTTTTGCCGTAGTTGCGCTGAAACTTGATGCCCTTTACCGCGGCGTATTGCTCCGAAAGCTCCTGAACCACTTTCCAGCTATCGTCTGTGCTCCCGTCGTCTATCATGATCACTTCATGACTATAGCCGTGTTCCGCACACACACGTTCTATCCAGTCGGCCAGTTCAGGCAGCGACTCCTCTTCGTTAAAGAGGGGTATAATGATGGAAATGTCAGTTGACTGCATGGAAAGAAGCGCGACAATTTAGGATAGTGTTGGGGGAGGTGCACCGTCGCCTTTCTTTTTAGGGAAGATGGCGGCAATAGCAGAAAATATCGCACCCATAAACAAAGTCGAGATCAAGGTACCCCCGATCAACGCAGGAATAAAAAATTTGTTGGTCATCGTCACTGCCTGTTCGATCTGCTCATCGGAAAGGCCCTGCTGTGCCATGCGTTCCTGTGCGATTTCCAGACCTTTCTCCCGCATGTCGGGGAAAATAAACAGGGAAAGGATAGCCCAGGCCAGGAGTACGATGGTAATGATTGACGAGGCTTTAAAACCACTGCTCCAGACATTTCCGAAGGTTACATAATTATCATTTGCTTTAGCGTAAGCCATAGCATTTAAGATGAGGCCAACCAAAAAAGGGATATACGCTATCCATTGCGACCAGGTTTCAAAAGCGAGCCCGGAGACGTAGAGAATAACGTTGAAAACAATCATTATGATTCCGGTTACGAATCCATACATCATGTGTGTTTGTTTCTTTTCCATATTTATTGGTTTGTGATGAATTGACCGTTTGAGGCGATGGCAACAATCGACCCCTTTAATTTCTTTCCGTTATAAGGATGGTTTGCCGATAGCGACTTCCATTTTTTCGGGTTTACTTCCGTTTCCGTCGCCGTGCTAAAGATCGTAAAACTACCGGCACCTTTAGCTACCGGCGTTGTTTGAAGGCCAAATATTTTTCGGGCGTTCAGTGAAAAAGCATCAACCAGCCTTTCCGTGCTCACTTTGCCGGCCAGTGCATCATACACCACGCTAAAAGCTATTTCCTGCAGGTTCATACCATCAGCAGCATACTCAAACTCTTTTGTTTTAGCGTCCCAGTCCTGTGGGCGATGGTGCGTGGCAATACAATCTATGGTGCCGTCCTGAAGCCCTTCTATCAGTGCGCGTCGGTCGGTCTCGGTTCTCAGCACAGGCATCACTTTATAGGCACTGTCGTAGCCGGTCAGCGCCTCGTCGGTAAGGACAAGGTGATAAGGCGTAACGGAACAGCTTATATCTAGTCCGGATTTTTTTGCATCTCGTACCAGACCCACGCCTGCAGCGGTAGAGAGGCCGGTGATATGCAGTCGGGAATCCGTATAACGCAGCAGCTCGATATCGCGGTGTAAGAGCGTGGTTTCTGCCAGCTCTGGTATGCCGGCCATTCCGAGTCTTGTAGAGATGCTTCCTTCGTGCATGAGCCCTCCCGCCGACAAAGAAAGGTCGAGCGGTATTTGCAGCAATATTCCCTCAAATGACTTTACATACTCGAGGGCTTTCAAAAAAAGACCGGCATGTTGCACAGGTTTCCATCCGTCGGTAAAGGCGAGTGCCCCGTGGTGATGCATGTCCAGCATTTCCGCCAGGGCTTTTCCTTCCAGAGATTGGGTAATGCTGCCCAGCGGATGTAGCCGCACGGCGTTTCCTCTGGCTTTTTGCAAAACAAACTGTACGGCTGATTTTCCCGACACGGGTGGGTGCGTATTGGGCGCAAGCATGACATCGGTGTATCCCCCCGCTGCTGCGGCATTCAGCCCGCTGGCTATGGTTTCTTTATGTTCAAAACCTGGCTCGCAATAGTCTGCAAAAACATCTACAAACCCCTGGCTGATGCAGAGCCCGTCTCCGGATATCACCGAAGCGCCCTCTTGCTCAATACCATCTCCAATGGCTTCAATAACACCGTCTTGAATAAGGATGTCCACGACTTTGTTGTGAAAATCAGATTGAGGATCTACAATCTTTGCCTGGCGAATAAGCACGGACATCAACGGGGAGCGACTGTTTTTTTGCCAAAATTACCGGCCAGCAGAAATGTTTCTGCCGCCAGCATAAACAGGGCTAAAATAGCACAAACTTTCCAAAGCGGGAAGGAGCTTACTGCCTGTTCTCCTGCAGCATCGTCGCCGGGTTTTTGCCAGTAGATATAGGGTGCTTTCCAATTTTGTTTCAGCGTCTCCAGGTCCCAAAGTGCAAGGTAGGATTCCGCCCGGTTTGGGTTGAGCGCAACAGCTACTGTATCACGGCCGGTCGAAACAAGATTGTAAAACCCGGGTTCGCTTATCATTCCGGCAAGATACACGTTGAGCCCGGCACCGCTGGGACGTTGCGGAGGTATCATATCCATAGGCCCTTTTGTTATATGCACCATATTGCGCTCTCCGTCGTTACTGACCGGCAAAAATACCGGACGAAGATTTCCTGCAGTGAGTGCAAACACATCACTACTCCGCGACTGTGTGGTCATCCCATAAATAAAAGGCACAAAGAAATAACTGCCGGCAAAATTACCGCTCATCAGGTCGGTAGTGAGCAGGTACAGTTTTCCCCTCGAAGGAGTAAACTGTGCAAACAAAGCTTCTCCGTTTCTGAAACTGAGCACAGATTGCTGGTTGGCCGCCAGTGCTGCACTTGTGCTGTAGTGCCAGCTTGCCGTGGGCAGTTGCACATTATCAGGTATGCGTTCAAATATTTCGCGCACCAGTTCGCTGCCTTGCTGTAGGTTCGTAGCGGTCTGCACGGATGTATCTCTTTTTTCAAACCGTATCCCGGCTATGGTACCCAGGCCTTCATTCAACGCTCCTATATTGTCTGTCTTCCCCGGAAAAATGCAGACGCTCTGACCCTGATCGAGTGCTTGCAGTATCTGCTCAGAGAGCTTTGCCGTTAGTCGGGTGATTCCGTTGATGATGACCAGGTTGTAGGGCTTCCAGTCCACTACAGGGCCAAGGGGCAACTGGGTGGAAAGAAAACCGTTGTATGAACGAAGAGCGGCCTGCAGATAGGGGTTTACGCTTCCCTCATTTAAGACCAGCACCGAAAGATTGGTTGCGCTTCGGGCCGTGATGCGGAAACTATCGTCAAAACGGACGGCGGCATCATTGATGGTCAGCAATATTTTTTGCCATCCTGTTTCATTCACCCGAAAGGAAAGCGTATCAACCTGTTCCTGTGCATCGTCAAAGGCCACCGAGGTTGCGCTTTTTGTTTGGCCGTTTACAGAGAGCTGCAATACGGGAGATTCTTTGGGCGCTGCTCCTACCAACTTTGTCTTCACAATAATCCGGTTGTCCTGACCAGGTTGTAATACCGGCGTAGCGAGAAAGGCCGTGTCGATGAAGATATTAGCTGGCGAGGCTGGCCTTACCGGCATGCCATGAAACCGAATACTTCCCGTGGTCGGAAGATCGGGGCGCGATGGGAAACTGTTTTTCTGAAAGTCAGAATAATAATAAATATCGGCCGACTCACCGCCCTGGGCTTCCAGTAGGGACGATATTTCGGCAAATATCTGTTCTCCGCTTTTCGACACCGCGCTCGGGTTGACCGCCTCTACGGCCTCCAGCATTTTTTCCCGGCTCATGGGCTGATAAGATACCGGCTTGTCGTTGGTGGCCAGCAGAAAACGCGTATCCGGCGCTGCCGCCTTCAGTTGCTGCCGTAGTGCATCGCGGGCAATATCCAGCAAAGTACGTGTGCCTTTTTTCAACGACATGGAGCCCGAATTGTCGAGGTACATGAGCTGGAGCTTTCCGGGCGCTGCCGCTGGTATGCTGCTACGCAAAAAGGGTTGTGCGAAGGCCAGGATCAGTAAGGTCAGGAATAACAAACGCAGAGCCAGCAGCCATTTATAGCGGATTTGCGATTGCTTGCGGGAGTGGAGTTGTATGTCTTTTAAAAATCGGGTATGCGGGAAGAAGATCGTCTTATACCGGCGAAGGTTAAAAAGATGAATCAATATGGGAATGCTGAGGGAAACACCCGCCAGCAAAAAAAGCGGATAGACAAAGCTCACCTAACAAATATAAACGACTTCCGGCTTAACGGTTTTCTAAATTCTGGACCTGAAAATACTTCGTTACCGCCCTTTAAATTCAGGTTTTCTTTTTTCCAGAAATGCAGCTACCCCTTCTTTGAAATCATGGCTCATGCCCGCTTGTACCTGTACCTGTTTTTCGCTTTCCAGTTGTTGCTCCAGCGTATGGACGTAGCTGGCATTGAGCAGGCGCTTGGTAAGCCCTAAGCCCTTCGTAGGCATCTGGGCCAGGTGCGCAGCCATTTTCTTGCTTTCCATTTCAAAAACATCATCGGCAAAGGCTTTGTAGATCATGCCCATGGCTTCCGCCTCACGGGCCGTCACCTTGTCTGCCGTCATCATCAGCGCTGCCGCACGCTGCATCCCCACCAGTCGTGGCAGAAAGTAGGTTCCGCCACTATCGGGTATCAATCCTATTTTGCTGAATGCCTGTATGAACGAAGCGCTTTCGCTGGCAAGGACAATATCGCAGGCTAACGCTATATTGGCCCCTGCACCGGCGGCCACACCGTTTACTGCTGCTATGATGGGCTTTTCAATTTTTCTAAGGCGGTGAACGACCGGATTGTAATGCTCCGCCACTACACGCGCAAAATCAATCGTTTCAGGATCGGAAGCCTCTGCAAGATCCTGTCCGGCACAGAAGCCTTTGCCGCTGCCGGTGAGGTAAATACAGCGCACGGAGTCGTCGCCGGCAGCCTTATCGAGCAAATCCTGCAGACTGAGCGCCATTTCGCGGTTAAAGCTGTTGAACTTCTCCGGACGGTTGAGCGTAAGATAAGCTACCTGATTTTCTACCTGATAATGAACGGTACTCATGAGTGAAACAATGTTACGGCTCAAAAGTAAACACTCACCGCCATTAGCCGTTAGTGCATTTTTAAAAAGCCGGCGGCGCGTCAGGCGGCTTTCCCGACTAAGTCTTTTTGAATTTTGACTTTACGCTCTTTACTTTTATAACATGCTTGTGAAAGTATATGGCAGCGCCGTGCAGGGCGTAGACGCCATTACCATAACTATCGAAGTGGATACACCCGGCGGCATGCCACCGAATGTGATCGTGGGTTTGCCAGACAGCGCCGTGAAAGAGAGCCTGGAACGCATCACCTCCGCCATAAAAAACAGTGGTTTCGAACGTCCGCGGATGCGCATGGTCGTGAATATGGCGCCTGCCGACATCCGCAAGGCAGGTGCTGCCTACGATCTGCCTATCGCCATCGGGATGCTTGCTGCATCAGAGCAGCTCCCACATGAGGATCTGAGCAAATTCGTCATCATGGGTGAGCTCTCGCTCGATGGATCCCTCCAACCCATAAAGGGTGCCTTGCCCATAGCTATTCAGGCACGTGCCGAGCATTTTGAAGGACTGATACTGCCTCGTCAAAATGCCAGAGAAGCAGCCATGGTCAACAACCTTAGGGTATATGGTGTTACCCACATTCGCGAGGTCATCGCTTTTTTTGAAGGAAGGCAAGACCTTGAGCCGCTGAATGTGAACACCCGCGAAGAGTTTTTTCAGTCGCAATATGATTTTGAATTTGACTTCAGCGATGTAAAGGGGCAGGAAAATGTGAAACGTGCGCTTGAGATCGCCGCTGCCGGGGGGCACAATGCCATTCTTATCGGACCCCCAGGCGCCGGCAAAACTATGCTGGCTAAAAGAATTCCTACCATCCTGCCGCCTTTGAGCCTGCACGAAGCGCTGGAGACAACCAAGATCCATTCTGTAGCAGGAAAGCTCGGAACCAACACTTCGCTTATTTCCAAAAGACCTTTTCGTTCGCCACACCACACTATTAGCGATGTAGCCCTTGTGGGCGGCGGCGGCATACCTCAGCCCGGAGAAATATCGCTGGCGCACAATGGTGTGCTTTTTCTCGATGAGCTGCCGGAGTTTAAAAGAACGGTGCTTGAAGTGATGCGCCAACCCATGGAAGAACGCAGGGTCTCCATATCGCGGGCCAAGGTCACCATAGATTTCCCGGCGAGCTTCATGCTCATAGCTTCTATGAACCCCTGCCCCTGCGGTTATTTCAATCATCCGGAAAAGGAATGTTCCTGCTCACCGGTAATGGTGCAGCGCTACCTGAACAAAATTTCAGGACCACTGCTTGACCGTATAGACCTTCATGTGGAAGTGACTCCTGTAGCATTTAGTGAGCTGTCTTCACAGCGTTTGAGTGAGGGCAGCCATGAGATACGCGACCGGGTGATCAAAGCAAGAGAACGGCAGGTGGCGCGTTTCGGAGAAAGCTCCGGCATATATGCCAATGCACAGATGAGCAGCAAAATGCTTAAAGAGATATGTCAGATCAGCGCGGTGGGGCAAAACCTGCTAAAGGCCGCTATGGACCGGCTCAATTTGTCTGCACGTGCTTACGACCGAATTCTGAAGGTGTCGCGCACCATAGCGGACTTGTCGGATAGCGAAGACATACGCCCGGAACATCTGGCAGAAGCCATTCAATACCGAAGCCTGGATCGGGAAGGCTGGGGCGGCTAAAAAAATCAGGTCGACACGGCGGCTTTGTAAGCCTGCAGGCAACGTTCGCGCGCTTCTGCATGATCTACCATGGGCTTAGGATACGTAGCGGTGCCATACTCCGGCACCCAGTTTTTTACATACTCCAAATCAGGATCAAATTTCTCCTGTTGTGTGACAGGATTGAAAATTCGGAAATAAGGAGCGGCATCAACACCACTGCCTGCTACCCACTGCCAGTTGCCGATGTTTTGCGACATATCATAGTCCAGGAGTTTTTTAGCAAAGTAAGCTTCGCCCCAGCGCCAGTCTATGAGCAGATGTTTGCACAAAAAGCTGGCAGTAACCATTCTTACACGGTTGTGCATCCACCCTGTTTCGTTGAGCTGCCGCATGCCCGCGTCCACAATTGGGTAGCCGGTTTTTCCCGCACACCAGCGTTCGAATTCTTTTTCTGCGTAGCGCCACCGAATATTGTCGTAAGCCGGCTTGAAGGAGGCAGAGACCGTATGCGGAAAATGATATAGAATGCCGGAAAAGAAATCTCTCCAGATCAGCTCGCCCAGCAAAGTTTCATTGAGCAGCCTTGCGCGGGCAGCAATTTTCCTGATGCTCACGGTGCCAAAGCGAAGATGGACGCTGAGTTCTGTGGTTCCTTTTTGGGCAGGGGTATTGCGGGTTTTGTGATAGTCTTTCGCAATTTCCTCGTTGAGCTCCGGCGCCACTGCTACGTAGGGGGCTTCTTCAAAACCGATACTTTGCAGACCGGGAAACCTTTTGGCGGGCTGCTTGAAAAAGCGATCGCAATACTTACCGGTAGGATAGGGTTTTAGAAAAAAATCATCAAGCGACTGTTTCCATTTCTTACTGTAGGGCGTGTACACCGTGTAGGGTGTGCCGTCGTCCTTCAGAATTTCGTTTTTTGCAAAGATCACCTGGTCTTTGAACGCCTGGAAGCCTATACCTTGTTGCAAAAGCATCTCAGCGATTTCGCGGTCGCGTTGCAGGGCATAAGGTTCATAATCCTCGTTAGTAAACACGTGCACTACGGTATAATCTTCGAGTATTTTTTTGAAACAATCGCGGGGGGTACCTTGTAGAATATGCAGAGTACTGCCTTGTTTTTCGAGTTGTTGCTGAACGGCATAAAGGGCGTCGCGGATAAAGCTCAGGCGTTTGTCGTTCTTGTCTTCAAGGTCTTCCAGTATCTGTGAATCATAGATAAAAACGGGCACCACCGGATAGCCTGTGCGTAGTGCGTAGTACAAACCGGCGTTGTCATCAATACGAAGATCCCTGCGAAACCAGAAAACTGTTACTGCCTGCGACATAGAAGCTTTGTAAACAAAGGAGGCATAAAAATGTTGCCTTAAAAAGCAAAAAGAGCAACCGCGTCAACGATTGCTCTCCGGGATATATTTTGGGAAGTAACTATTCCGCTTCAGCCACTACCTCTTTCACTTCAGGTATCATGCGTTTCATCATGCCTTCGATGCCTGCTTTCAAAGTAATCATAGAAGAGGGGCAACCCGAACAGGAGCCTTGCATCATCAGCTTTACGGTGCCATCTTCATAGCCGCGGAAACTAATGGCTCCACCGTCCATTTCCACTGCCGGTTTCACATAGTTTTCCAGCAGTTCTTTGATGCGTTTCACTACATCACTATCGTCCGCATGCACATCGTTGGATGCTACGGGCTTCGCCACAATCTCATCTTCGTTGATCACCACTTTACCATCCTGCAGGTAGGTTTTTAAAAATTCGCGGATGGTCGGAATCACTTCGTCCCATTGTGTTTCCTGCGTTTTGGTAAGGGTTACAAAATTGCTTGCAATGAATACGCTGCGTATAAACGGAAATGCAAAAAGTTCTTTAGCGAGCGGAGAAGGCGTAGCGCTGGCCTCATCCTGAAAATCAATGCTCTTGCCGGGATACAATAATTTGTTAGCAACAAATTTCATGGTCTCCGGATTGGGAGTCATCTCGGTATATATGCTCACGATGGTGTTACCGGTCTTCAACATAATTTCAAAAATTTCTGAAGAGCAAAAATACTTAATTAATGCAGGCTTTTGGCGCATGCCCCCCTTGAGAAATTCGATAGCCTTATAGGGGTAAGGTATTTTTTAACATTCATCGGCCTGAGACCTCGTGCTGACGGTACAGTTTTTCAACTTATTGAAACAGAAAAAAAATTGGAACTATGAAACAGATGATTTTAATGCTCGCTGTGTTCGGGTCCTTATCGATAAATGCAGCGGCGCAAACGAACAGAACTTATTATTCGAACATGCAGACCCGGCAGATGTATGAGAACGAACAGCGTGGAGCAACCCCCGCGCAGAGAAATGTGGAATTAAATACGGGTACGCAGACCCTTCAGCAGGAAGAGAACGACAACCTGAATATGAACCGTGTGCAGCCTTATCAGGGTTATCGGCAAATGAACAATCAGACCGAACAGCAACTCCACGACAACAATCGTAAATGGGATGAAATATCCCGCGATGATCTGCCCTATCGATCCATACCTTATGATACGTCAAAGAATAACGGTAATTGTATAGGATGTGGTTCGGGAACCATGACCGATCCTCACCTCTGGAAATAACCCATACCAAGGGTTAAAGATTATAGAAAAGCTGCGGGAAACTGCGGCTTTTTCTTTGCGGCGGTATGATCTTGATTGCTATGAAGTAAGAACAAAAACACTCAGCATATGAAACAGATGTTCAGTATACTCATTGCAATTGTTGCGTGCGCGGCTACCGCTCAGGCACAGGCGAACCGCGAACCTGTGGTTGTGCCCGATGCACCCAACACTTTCGACATACGGGCCGACCTCAACTACAGTTATGCCGATCAGGGTAGGGTGATGTTTATAAACAACAGTGCATTCTACAATAAGGACAACATGATTCGTCAACCTATACCGGTTAGTAATGGTCGCTACACGAAGCCAGGCAACAGCAACCCTATTAATCGGCAAATGAATCAGCAACCCCCTCTGCCTAATCCCACCCTCTACAATGGAGGTATTCCTGTGTGGCACGCTGCGGACCCTGCGGAGAGCCGGCAGCGGTAGCGTGGGTTTAACGTATTGTTGGGACAACATCGAAGCTAACGGTATGGTGTTTTATTTAGGGTAAAGGAGAACATGATTAACGGAGATAAAAACTAAAGGACTATGAAAAAGATTGGGATAGCACTGATCGTGCTGGGGCTATATGCCACGGAAGCCGATGCCCAAAGCTCGGCGCACAGCAAGTTTGCTAAAAATTATCCGGTGTGCCTGGTGGGCAATCATTATGAGGTATGCAGCGCCGCCGCCGCAGAAGGTCAGCAGCCCGGCCGAAGTGAAGAGATTGCCGGCTTTGGCATGCAGAATACCTATGTGCACATGGGGTACAGCAACCGGGGAAACGCCCGTTATCGCAGCAGAATTCGTGTAACTTATGACGAACCCGGCGCAGTATATGAGGGCAAGAATACCATGACGAACGGTGGGGTACGAAAAAACAAATTGAGAAATCTAAACACTAACAACGGCGCTTACGATCTGCCGCCGAGTGATGGCCGTATTGGATTTTAGCATTGAACGGCAGCAGTGTTTCACTGATACTGGAAGCGCCGGGACATATGGGTCCCGGCGCTTTTTTTATGAGGCGGCGCCGGTGAGCCTGTAATGGCAGGGAATTTTTGAGGCTTATGGGTAAAAAAATCGAAGTAGTCCATGACCACAGCAGAGCAATACAAAGCGGCAGGCGAGCGTGCAGCGCAGCGGCAAGCAGCCCTTCAGGATGTTATCGAAAATCTGGAAAGCGGCCTATCTTCGGAAGGCGCTATGCAAGCGGGCGCGAGGCCTTACCCCGAGCCCCCTGTTGCCCGGCAGCACCTTGAGAAACCGGGCAATGAACACAACCTCGACGTTGAGCCAATGTATGATGCTCCTTTCTATAAGGGATCAGAAAAGTTAGCAGGCAAAGTTGCATTGATCACCGGTGGTGATTCCGGTATCGGACGTTCGGTAGCACTACTGTTTGCCCGCGAAGGGGCGGATGTGGCGATTGTGTATCTCAATGAACACGAAGACGCTCGCAAGACCGGCACTCTGGTGGAAAAAGAGGGTAGAAAATGCCTGCTCATCCCGGGCGATGTAACCGATCCGGATTGCTGTCGCTACGTTGTGAGCGAAACCATACGTATCCTGGGTGGGCTGGATGTATTGGTTAACAATGCTGCCTTTCAACTCCATGTACCTGATCTGCCCGCACTGAGTGAAGATCATTTCGACTGTACGGTCAAGACAAATCTGTACGGATATTTTCACATGGTACAGGCGGCAGTAGAACACATGAAGCCGGGTAGTGCTATTATCAATACCGGCTCTGTAACCGGCTTGACGGGACATAAAGATCTTCCCGACTACTCCCTGACCAAAGGCGGCATTCATGCCTTTACTCGCGCGCTGGGAACACTGCTTATACCCAAAGACATTCGGGTAAACGCAGTAGCGCCGGGGCCGGTGTGGACACCCTTAAACCCTTCAGATAGCAGTGCTGAGGAAATAGCCGACTTTGGTAAAACGTCGCCCATGGGCCGGCCGGCACAGCCCGAAGAAATAGCGCCAGCTTATGTGTTTCTGGCATCGTCGCATTGTTCCAGCTACATCACCGGAGAAGTGTTGCCTGTCATTGGCGGTTACATTAGTCGCTAAGGCCCTTGTAGCGTTGCCGGGTCGAATGTGGCCCCTTCCGGCAGGGTACTTTGTTAAGTTTATATTTCCTTTTTGGCAATTGTAAACCAGCACATTAGCTTGCCGCTGTAATCTTCGGAGATGAGACAGTTGTTTACGTTTTTCCTGCTTGCCTATCTGATAAGCTGGATAATCTGGTTGCCACTTTACGGACCGGCATTGGGTTTGCCGCACTTACCCACACTGCCTTTTCATCATGCCCTGGGCGGGCTCGGGCCCTTGCTGGCATCGTTCATCTGCACCGGATGGTATCAGGGCCCGGCGGGTGTTCGAAGCCTGGCTGCGCGTTGTGTGCAGGTCCGTCCGTTGCTCTATTTTCTGATTGCATTGTTTGCACCTTTTCTGCTGGCCTTAGCCGCAATGTTCATGAGTCGCTATTTTGACGGAGCGGCAATGGATTACCGGCTTATGTTTTCAGGAAAAGAATTTCCCGGCTTCAGCATTGCAGAGCTGTTTCTTTACAATATGCTCTTTTTCGGGTGGGGAGAAGAAGCCGGTTGGCGTGGTTTTGCCTTGCCCCGTTTGCAACGGCGTTTCAGTGCTTTGCTGGCAAGTGTAATGCTCACCTTATTTTGGGCGCTCTGGCACTGGCCTCTTTTTTTCTATCGTCCGGGCTACATGGCTATGGGCTGGGGTGGCACTTCCGGCTGGCTGTTTAGTTTGCTGACGGGAAGCATTTTGCTCACCTGGCTGTTCAATGCATCGCGTGGCAGCATACTGATCTGCGCTATATTTCATGCAACGATAGACATTGCGTTTACCGGAAATTATCCGGATCAAAAAATGGCAGGCTATATGGGAATGCTCATAACCCTTTGGGGAATAGCAACCCTAATCATCTTTCGGCCGGGCACGCTGGCACCGAGACCAGGAGACAAAGTGTGCGCTCTTTAGCAGGCCCGCCATCGATAATGAAAAGCCCCGGATGCGTTCCGGAGCTTTGCAGGAAACCAGGGAGCCGGGTACAGGCCTTGCCCGCGATGCTATGCTTGGGCAGTAAAAAAGGGCTTACTGTCGCACTACGATCTCTACACGCCGGTTTTTTTGCCTGCCTCGTGCGGTAGCATTTGTTGCTACGGGGTCAGTCTGTCCTTCGGCAAATATTTCTATTCTGTCTCCGTCGATACCCTGTGAACTGAGGTAATCCTTTACCGTAGCTGCACGCTCACGGCTCAATTCTTTATTGTAAGCACGGGTATAAATGGAATCGGTAAATCCATAAAGAAGGATTCGGCCATACGGATAACGCTGCTTGATTGACGTCGCAATTTTCTGAAGCTTGTCCTTTCCGCTACTGTTGAGGTCTGATTTATCGAGATCGAAAAGGATGTCCTGATCGAATTCATAGATGGTGTACCCCGACCGTGCACGATCATCTTTTTCGGTGTCCTTTGCTCTCACCACAATGTCGGGATCCTTCACTTCTTCGTAGGAGACAATTGGCGAGGTAAAATCAACATCGTTCCAGTTGGTTCTGTCTATTTTACTGTCGGAGAGATTGTCTTTTTGCTGAAGTACCATCGTATCCTCATCTCCTGTTACGTTGCGGTCTTTATTTGTATTGGCGCAGGAGGCTGTTAGCATGAGCGTCCCTGCCAGAAGTATATATTTCATAAGTCCGGGTTTTGAAAGTGAATATCAGGCAGACACATCCTCAGCCTTGAGCTTTTTCCAGTTTTCAGCTATCTCGCGGCCTTCCTCAACAGAGTGTGGTGCTACGGAGAGCAGTATTCGTCCGTTCTTCAAAGCTTCGTTGTAGATCTTTGCCTTTTCTTCGGGAATGCCCGCGCCAACCAGCGCCCCAACGATGCCGCCGGTGAGGCCACCAGCGCCGGCTCCGGCAAATGCCGCGGCAAACGGACCTGCCACTACAAGCCCCAGACCGGGAAGCAAAAGATTGGTGCCAATGGCGGCTACTGCACCCACGATAGCGCCCAGGGTACCCCCGATAGCAGAGCCAATGCCTGCCCCTTCTGCAGCCTTATTGCCCATCTCACTATCCGCATGTCCGTCAGTTTTTTTGAAATGTCGTTCTCGTGTTTCGCTCGACATCAGGACGTTGATCTCTTGTTCTTCATAGCCTTTTTCACGGAGCTGATCGTAGGCTTTTTCAGCGTTGTCGCGATCGTGAAAGACTCCCACGAGCAGACCGGTTTTCGATTGCATTTTTTCCATAACTTTTTCGTTTTTCTGTTTCGCGTATTCCTGGCGAAACAACTATACCATGATGAATTGATCCATGCATAAACGATTGTATGGGGCGGATATGGCGTATGGAGGAATTTTGGAGGGCGCGCCGCTCAATAGTTTACACAGATGAGCACGGCCGTGGCGATAGAGAAGTCGATTTTTCTTGTGCCGTTATCCTTTAAGTGGCCGCACCGGATTGAGGTAAGCATAAGTTGCAGGCGCTGCTATTGGAGCAAAAGGCCGGGTAGCGGTAGACTGCTGAAAACAACAAAGCCCCGTGGGAAACGGAGCTTTGGGAAAATATATATGGTCTGTGAAATTAGCGTTTTGCTGCGCCTGCACCCTGGCGGCCACGTCCTGCACCGGCACCGCCGCTGCGTCCGCGTCCTCCGCCAGCGCCGCCGCGACCACGTCCGCCGCCGGCACTACGCTCACCTTTGTCTTTAGCATCGTCCTCGTCAGTAATGTCGAGTCCACGCATTCTTTCGCTTCCTTCTTCAGCTTCCTCTTCTTTCACTTCGCTACGCTCCTGCAGGCCTTCCATAATGGCGGCAGTAAGGTAGTTGGTGATGATGGCGATTGATTTTGTTGCATCGTCGTTTGAAGGCACTGCAAAATCTACCTTGCTGGGGTCGCTGTTCGTATCTACCATGGCCAGGGTAGTGATGCCGAGGCGTTTGGCTTCTGCCAGTGCAATATGCTCGTGGCTGATATCAACGATAAACAAAGCTGCAGGAGTGCGGCTCATGTTGGCAATACCTCCGAGCACCTTCTCCATTTTCTCTTTGCTACGGCTAAGGGTAAGACGCTCTTTTTTGGTTACGCTATCCAGCGTACCGTCGCCAAGCATTTTCTCAATGCTCTGCATTTTCTTCACGCTCTTGCGGATGGTCTGGAAGTTGGTGAGCATACCACCCAGCCAGCGCTCAGTAACGAAAGGCATATTTACTTTGGCCGCTGCTTCTGCTACGATTTCCTTAGCCTGCTTTTTGGTGGCAACGAACATGATCTTTTTACCGCTTTTGGCGATAGACTTCAGTGCTGCAGCCGCTTCGTCGAGTCCTTCTATCGTTTTATTCAGATCAATGATGTGGATGCCATTTTTTTCGGCAAAGATGTACGGAAGCATCTTTGGGTTCCACTTTTTCTTCAGGTGACCGAAATGCACACCAGCTTCGAGTAATTGCTGGTGCAAGCTTTTATTTTCTTCCATTGTAATTTTTTCTTTGAGCCTCCCCCAACCCCTCCGTGGGAGGGGAGGTGGTTTGGCAGTGTTGTTAATAATCGAATAATTATCGAGCACTTCTCCAACTCCTCCCCTTGCGGGGGAGGCGGGAGGGGGCTTTTAACGTTTAGAGAACTGGAAGCTACGACGCGCTTTACGCTTACCGAATTTCTTACGTTCTACAGAACGCGGGTCGCGTGTCATCAGGCCTTCTTTTTTCAGTGCCGGGCGAAACTCGGGGTTTACTTCACACAGCACACGGGCGAGGCCCATTTTAATTGCTTCTGCCTGTCCTTTGGGTCCACCGCCGGTTACGTTCACCACTATATCGTAGGTGGTAAGACCGTCAATAGTCTTGAGCGGAAGCTCTACCTGGTTTTGCAGGTACATCAGCGGAAAGTAGTTTTTATACTCTTTACCATTTACCGTGATGTTGCCGGTGCCTTTGCTCAGATAAATACGAGCTACAGCTTCCTTACGGCGACCAACGGCATTTTTTTGCTTTTCCATTTATTGTAGAATGCTTTTTCTTTAAAAATTTGTTGATTGTCTTAGAACTTGAGTTCTTTAGGTTGTTGTGCCTTATGGGGATGTTCTGCAGTTTCGTACACGAACAGTTTCTTGGCCATAGCACGTCCCAGGCGATTTTTTGGAAGCATACCTTTTACAGCGCGCTCAATCACCACGTTGGGGCGATGGTTGATCATAATCTTTGCTGTAGCAGATTTCTGACCACCGGGGTAGCCGGAATAAGTCAGGTATTCTTTGTCTTCCAGCTTATTGCCGGTTAGCACCACCTTACCTGAATTTACAACGATCACATAGTCGCCGCAGTCGAAGTGGGGGGTGTAATAAGTCTTGTTTTTGCCACGCAGAATGCTTGCAATTTTTGAGGTCATCCGACCTAGTGTTTGATTGGTAGCGTCTGCCACGTACCAGTCGCGCTTCACGATTTTTTCGTTGGCAGACTGTGTTTTAAAACTAAGGTGTCTCATTTCCTTTATTGATGTTTTTACACTTAAATGTGGAAGCCACAGTATAGTTGCGTGAGGGGCAACAGGATGCAGCTCGATTTTTTAAGGACTGCAAAGGTATTTCTGCCCAATCAACCCGCCAAAAAAATCATTAAGAATTTTTTACTCGCTTCTATAACTAATTGGTAAACAATACAAATACTGTCAAAAATTCTTACAGCAGAGGCCGGAAGGGGGCGAATATCTGTACTTTTTGCCGGTGCCATGGGCATGGTTTTTAACAATTCATTTATCACCCGGACCCAGTTGTGGAAACTTTTGGTTTCGAAAACCGCTTTCGGACAAACAAATGAGGCCTTTGGGCGCTAAAATCACCCAAATGAGTGATTGACAATAGGTTATGAGTTATATAAGTTTGAGGGACAGAGTACATTTTTGTTTGATAAAAAATCATTGTTAAACAGCTTTTAAGAAAGGCTAAAAACAGAAGGCGGATATGAAAAACTTTATCTTTTTATTTTTTTCACTGTTGCTTTTCAGCCAGGTGCCGGCTTTAGCGCAATCTCGTGAGGTGAAGGGAAAGGTACTCGACGAAAACGGACAAGGGCTACCGGGTGCTGGTATTACGATTCAAGGCACGAAGTCGGGTACGGTAAGTGATGTGGACGGAAACTTTACGCTGCAGCTACCCGAAGGCCGGACGACGCTGCTCGTACAATCCATTGGATACACTACCAAAACCGTGACGGTGACGGCGGATAATATTACCATCCGGATGTCTCCCTCGGCACAGGAACTGCAGGGAGCCGTAGTAACAGCGCTTGGAGTGCGAAGGGAAAAGCGAGAGATTGGTTACTCGGCTACTACGCTGAACTCTGACGAGCTGAACAACGGAAATAATGTAAGTGCCATTTCCGCTATTCAGGGTAAAACTGCCGGGGTGAATATAACCAGCTCGACGGGTGGGCCTGGCGGATCATCGCGGATTGTAATACGGGGTGAAAAATCTTTTCAAACCAACAATAATGCTTTGCTGGTGGTGGACGGCGTGATCATGAATAACTCGAGCCGCTTGCTGGATCCTCTAAGCAGTCTGGAGCAGGTTGATTTTGGAAACCGGGGCAACGACATTAACCCTGAAGACATTGAGTCCATCACCGTTTTAAAAGGTCCGGCAGCGGCAGCGCTATATGGTTCACAAGGTGCAGCCGGTGCTGTGATGATTACTACCAAATCGGGTAGAGCAAAAGGAAAAGGTCCCAATAAAACGCAGATCACTTACAACACCAGCTACACCTGGCACAGTGTACTTAAACTGCCCGAATTTCAAAATACCTATGGTCAGGGCAATGTTTTTGACATTACACACGACCGCCGCGAGAATTTTAGCTGGGGAGAAGCTTTTGACGGAAAGACACGCCCCTGGGGTCAGGAAATCAACGGACAGCAAAGGGTGAAGCCTTACAGCGCACTGTCAGACAATGTCCGCAATTTTTTCAAGACCGGGCATACCTGGGAAAACAACGTGTCGCTGGGAAACAGCAACGAAAATTCTTCGTTCTATCTTTCCCTAAATACGCTCAATAACAAAGGTGTAATCCCCAATACCTACTACGACAAATATAGTATCCGCTTCAATGGTTCCACTCAGTTTAATAATAAGTTTTACGCTTCGGTGAATCTTAATTATCTCAACATTGCCTCAAGAGTGGAAGCCCAGGGGCAGGCAGACGGATCTGTATATGACAATGTGTTACAAACGCCCAGAGATATCCCCATTACAGAATTGAAGGATCTGAGCAATGTGTTCAACAGCATGAGCTATACCGATGCTACCGGCGTGAAGCGCTATGGTTATTACGGCGCTTATACCCTCAACCCCTACTGGGTGGCAGACAACTTTGACAACCGCAACTATACCGATCGCGTGCTGGGGCAGTTTACTATCGGTTTCAAACCAAATGATAACTGGAATATCTATAACCGGTTTGGCGGCGATGTCATAGCAGACCGGACATTCATCAAACAACCTTATCTCAACTCTCAGCCGTTCGATGGTTTCTATGACGGCTTGCCTCATAGCCTCAACGGGGGTTATTATGAAGGCACATCCAACAGTGTGAACTTTTATGACGATCTTATAGCGCAATACAATAAGAAACTGAGCGACAAGTTCTCGGTGAACATCCTGGCCGGGGGCAATCTTCAATCGAACACCAACCGTTCCAACAGCGTGGAAATTGACCCCAAGACCAATGGACTGGTAATACCGGAATACTATAATCTGGGGAATGCCACAGGACCTCTTACTGCTGCAAACACCACTCAACAGACGCGTATAGTGGCCTTATACGGAAGTGCTTCGCTGAACTATAATCGAACCCTCAACCTTGAATTGACCGGACGTAACGACTGGAATTCAACCCTAAAGCCTGGTAACTGGTCTTTCTTCTACCCGAGTGCCAACCTTTCCTATATTTTTACGGAGTCTCTGCGCGGCAGCAAGATTACCGATCAGATTCTTAACTACGGAAAGATATACGTGAGCGCGGCCTCGGTAGGTAATGGAGCGAACGCTTATCAGAACAATCAGCCCGGATATACAGCCAATGTTATCGAGTCCGGCTTTGGTACTGTTCGTTTTCCCTTCAACAGTGTGCCGGGCTACACACTCGGTAATGCATTGGGCAATGAAGACCTGAGACTCGAGAGAACGAATAATTATGAAGCGGGTGTAAATCTGGGTTTGCTTCGCGACCGCATTACGCTGAATATGGCCTATTATACCAGCCGATCAATAGATGCGATCGTGCAGGTGCCCATCGCGCCCAGTTCGGGCTACACTTCGCGAGTGATCAATGTGGGTGAAGTACAAAACAAAGGTTTTGAGATAGAGCTGCGCGCCACACCGGTGAATAGTGCAAGCGGTTTCCGTTGGGAACTTTTCGGCACCTACACGCGCAATCGCAATGAGGTAGTCAGTCTTAGTGAAGGACAGTCGCAATTGTTGCTTGGCGGATTTAGTGGCATGGGCATCTACGCTGCTGTGGGCAAGCCCTTTGGCGCATTCTATGCGCAGGATATACAAACCACTTCCGACGGACGTGTGATTGTGGACAGTGCAACCGGCCTGCCTCAGCTCACTACCGGCACAGTTTATAAAGGCACTTACCAACCCAGGTTTATAGCATCCTGGGGCACCTCGCTTTCTTACAAAGGATTTCGTCTCAATGTACTGTTTAACACCAAGCAAGGAGGAGTGTTTTATTCCCGCACCAAAGACATCCTCGACTTTGTAGGTGCAGCACAAGAGACTGAAAACAGGGCAGCACAGGTATTTCCCAATTCGGTGTACGTAGGCTACGATGGCAACTATGTAACCAACACTACAGAATATGAGCCCTATGATTACTACACCGCCGTGATACCAGCCGGACAGCACGTGATAGATGCCAGCTACGTGAAGCTGCAGGAGGCAAGCCTTGACTATACCGTACCTCAGAACATGTTGCGGCGCCTGCCCTTTGGTAGTGTGTCTGTTGGTTTATACGGCACTAATCTGGCCATTTGGACCGCTGCAGACAATAAATATGTAGATCCGGAAGTAAACTCCGGTGGCGCGAGCAACGAACAAGGTTTTGACTTTACCTCAAGGCCTTCGCTCAGGAATTTTGGTGTACGCCTCAGAGTATCATTCTAAGTAAAAAAACAATGACGATGAAGATCAAACATTCAATGATAGCGGCAGCAACCCTGGGTTTGCTGTTTGCCGGCACCGGTTGCCGGAAATACCTTGATGTGAACGATAATCCCAATGTTGCCCGTACGGTCACTCCGCAGTTGCTGTTACCTTCTGCCGAGGCTACGATCGGGTCGGCCATGGGAGTGGATTTTCAGATCAACGGCGGCATTTGGGCACAGTTCTGGACACAGGCCACCACATCCAGCCAATACAAAACACTGGAGCAATACCAACCCGGTGCTAACAGTTATGATCGGGTATGGGGCCTGTTTTATAATCAGGCACTTACTGATCTAAAAAGCCTGGACAGTATTGCCCTGGCTACCAACAACAAGCAGTATGCTGCCATTTCGCGCCTGTTGCAGGCCTATAGTTTCCAGATGATCACCGATGCCTGGGGCGATGTACCCTTCACGGAAGCCATCAAAGGAAGCCAGGACAACGGAGGAATTACTGATCCACATTTCGATCCGCAGGAAGTGGTGTATAATGGTATCATCGGTCTTATCGAGCAAGGTACCGCACTTATTGATCCCACCGACCCATCTCAGCCCGGCGCCGACGATCTGATATTTGGCGGCGATATGGATTTGTGGAAAAAGTTTGCCAATACCCTTAAACTTCGTGTTTACCTGCGGCTTGCTTATAAAAATCCGGCGCAGGCACAGGCGGGCATTGCAGCTCTTTATGCCTCGGGCGAAGGCTTTTTGGAAGAAGGGGAAGACGCACAGATCAATTACACTTCCACACCCGGAAATCAAAACCCTCTTTACTCGGAAGAAGTGGGCCTGAGCAGAACACAAAATCTGGTGGCTAGTGCAACGGTGGTAGATTCTATGAATGCAAACAACGATCCGCGGGCCCTGGTCTTTTTTCTAAAGTCGGGCAGCTCGGTAGTAGGTCTGGCTCAGGGAAATTATAATGCACCCACCAACACGCCGGTTTCGTACCCCTCGCCGGTAACAGGTGCAAGAGCTACGAGCGCAGCCTCAGCAGAGGCCCCTGTAAAATTGCTCACGGGTTATGAGAGCCTGTTTTTACAATCCGAAGCCGCGGCTCGCGGATGGGGCGATGCCGGCATGGATGAAGAACTCTTCTACCGTGGCATTTTTGCCAACTTCCTGTCCTACGGACTGGTTGACAATACGGATTCCTCAGCCTATAGCGATTATGTCTCCGGCGCCTACTGGGGCATGTATCCCACTGGCGGCGGAACGGAAGAAAAGGTGCAGCATATCATTACCCAAAAATGGTTTTCCATGACGGGTAATCAGGGCTTCGAAGCCTGGACAGAATGGCGACGCACGGGCTATCCTACGTTCTTTACCGTATCAAAAACGTCTATCATCGGAAACATTTTCCCGCAACGATTCCTTTATCCGAATACTGAACTTACCAGAAACGCAAACTTTCCGGGCCAGAAGACAGTGAAGGACAAAGTGTGGTGGGACGCAAAAGATTAGAATTAAACCAAAACGAAAAAAAGCTAAAAAATGAGAACGATATTATTTGCGGCCCTGCTGACCACGGGAATGGCATTGGGGTGTAAAAAAGAGAATGATGTATCGAAAGTCGTGGATATCGCTTACCCGGCTATTGAACTGAAGGGCGATAAATATGTGAGCCTTCATACCGGCGAGAGCTACAGCGACCCGGGGGCTCATGTCTCCGACCCAACCAACGGTTCGTCTGCGGATATCATGGCCGACTACAGTTCGCTGGATGTAAATACGCCCGGGCTCTACTATATGCAGTATAGCTATACCAATTCTTACGGCTACACCAGCAATGCGGGTCGCTACATAGCGGTGACTGATTATGCGGATGCTGTGGACCTAAGCGGCAGTTATGAGCGCACGGCCAATGGCGTAGTGGTGAATCTTGAGCGCGTGGCACGTGGGCTCTATATGACCGACGACATGGGCGGCGCAGGACTGAATGATGCAGGATATTTTGCGGTGCTTGATGATTCTACCATAGACTTCGGACCCCAGCTCTCTGAGTCGCTCGGCACAGAGATCTATGGTGTAAACGGAGCCTTGCAGATAGGACCCGATGATACAAGCTATACCTACGCACTAAGAGCGCCGGGCTACGGTACGGCACAAAGGGTGTTTGTGAAGGTGCAGTGAGGGAAAGATTTACGTGGGGCTATTTTGAGCTGTTCAATAAGCGACGGTATAAGTCAATAAACGCATTCACCATGTGCGCACGGGTAAAGTTCTGCTCAAATCGTTTTCGGGCATTTTCTCCCAATCGTTTTGCGAGCTCCGGGTTATCCACCACACTGGTTAATGCTGATGCGAGCGCCGCCGGGTTTTGTGTGGGTACGTTATAACCGGTGATGCCATGCAGATTTACCCAGCTCACTCCTGAGCCACTTATTTCCGTTGCAACGATGGGTTTGCCGAAATACATGGCTTCGAGCTGAACTACCCCAAATGCCTCAGATCTTTTTACAGAGGGTAGGCAAAAGACATCGCAGGCTTCATAATAAGAGCCTAATACTTCGTCAGAAATTCTGCCCAGTAATATTACCTTGTCCTGTAGCTGCCGTTCTTGTATTTCCTTCTCTAACTTTTCTTTTAGTTCACCGGCGCCGGCGATCAAAACGACAGTATCGTCGGAAATATGTTCGCTTGCCGCAATAAGGTGTTCAAACCCTTTGTAATACACTAGTCTGCCCAGGCTGAAGACGATCTTTTTGTTCGCCCATTTCCTGCGTATCTCCGTCACGGTCAGCGGGTTGGATACGAGCCTTTCGGTAGATATTCCTAAGGGAATGCTTATTGTTTTTTCGCGAAAACTCTTTAATGGTAAAGAGCCGCTAATATAATTTTCAGAAGTGGCCACGATAGCATCTGCGCGCTTGAGTACCCAGCGCTCCAACGGACGGAAAAGTGGATAGATAAAACGTTGGCGGATGATATCGCTGTGCCAATGCACCACAACCTTCATTTTTGGCGAAACAAACAGCAGGGCAAGCGCTACCATTGGATTGGGAAAGTGTAACTGAACTATATCATAGTCAGATTGAATAATGCGTAGTTTGCTGATAATAGCCGGAGAGATGGAAGTAGCTGCAATATTGCGGAGCGTAGCCATCCGGAATATGGTGTAGGAACCTTTCTTTTCGATACTGGTTCTGGCAGACACGCTTGAGCACATAACGTCGCAAGGTATTCCGGCGTCGTTAAGTCCTTCGGTCATGTCGAATGTCACAGATTCAATCCCGCCAAACTGAGGAGGGTAGTTTTTTGTAAGTTGAAGAACCTTCATTATTGGTTGCTATCGAATCGGGGCGTACAACTTTTTTTGTCGAAAACTAACAACAAAAAAAATGACGCTTTTGCAAAGCACGTAAAGATAGAATAAGAATTTGTAGCGAATGCAATTCCTGACCCCAGGATGTTGGATAAAACGACGATCGTGTGGGTATAATCACTATTTATTTATCAGCGTGATACAAAATACAGCCAATCCAGATGCGTAGAAAATTATGTTGAGCAATCGAAACTTTCGCAACTGCCATTGTCGTGTATGGAGCAGATGCACCTGAAGCAAGTAGCCGATAAAAAGCACCGTGAGATGAAAGAAGGTAACCGTGAGCAGATCGAAATTGACAAAATATTTAAGCACCACTATTGCTGTAATAAAGGATGCTAACAGGATAAATAGCTGCCTGGTAAAATATAAAGACAAATTTTCACGAACGATAAAGCCTTCGTTAAAGGAAACTGCCATCCACATTACGATCTGCACCGTAAGCAGCCAGTGCAGATTTCGATAATGCTCGTAATCTGAAAATAATTTTAGATAGGGCTTAAGAAGTACAGGCAGCGCGAAATAACAGATCGTATTGATGACCACGAGCAGCAGGAAAAAAGCCGACAGGTAGCGATCAATTTTTCCTTTATCGGCCACGAACAGCTTCTTGTAGAAGAGGATATTGACAAACTGTTGCAGAATGACAATGCTGCCGGAGATACGGAAATAGAATGAGTAAATGCCCACGGCCTCTTCCGAAAGAAAGCCTTTCACCAGAAGTCTGCCCGCGGTGGTCAGCAATACCACCATCAGAGAATTGACAATGAGCGGAATGCCATACTTCAGAATGTTTTTATACTGCCCTATCAAAGCATAAGAGAGGCGAAAATGCGATCGGAATGAAACATAGACATGGACGAAGATCAGGGCCAGCAGCAAATCAAGAAATAAAATCAACGATGGCCGCAAATGCGGAAAAAAATAAAAGACAAGACAGAGCAGGAGCAGATAAATATACAATACACTATCGGTGACTACGGCAATTGTGGGTCGCTCGTGTGTTTTGTAAACCGTAGAGATGATGTATATGTTGGAGATAATGAGGGAAAGGCACAAACTCCATATCATACCCTGACTTAGCAGATGGAAACGACTGAGCAAAAAGTAGGCAACTGAGAAGAACGAAAGCACCAGAAAATGAATGAGAAAGGCCGCAAAATTGTACTTCCGGCGTTCTTTTAACTGAAAATAGGGGTACGACGCAGGAAACCCGCCACTGACAATCATTGCCACAATGCCTGCTACACCCAGTCCATACTCCAGCCAGCCATAGGTAGGGAGATCCAAAACATTGGATAGTATAATCGGAGCAATAAAAACACAGGATTTGCTCAGCGTAAAAACAATCAGGTTCTTGAAAATAAATTTCTTATCAAATGCCTTCCAGACCATTATCTGAAACAGATGGTTTTATAACTGTCCAAATGATTTTTTTAAAATGATGGAAAATAAGCGGTACAGACAGCGAGGTCAGAAAGATAATGCCCATTCCGCTCACAATAAGATTTACTGTAGGCATAAAAAAGACAATAAATACTACGAACAGATACATGGGCACCCACAAAACTTTTCCATGAGCAACCTTTGTCCACAAGTACTTATTCAGCACTCCCCAGCCAAACATAAATAGCAGCCCCAACCATCCAAAATCAACGAAAACATCGCCAAAAAAACTTACGTAAACTCCAGGTCGCGGAAACAAAATCTGTTCATTTACGGCATCGAGATTGACCAGTGGTAACACTCTTAAAAAATTATAGAAATGCTGTCCCCCCCAATAGTGTTCACCTTGTAGGTTGTAGTGCTGCCAGAGATAGTTGAACTCGAAAATGCCATGACTGATGTATTGCCCAATGTGCAGATACAAAAACTTTATGGTTCTCCAGGTATTCGGACCGGAATTGATGAATTCTTCATACCACCGATCTACCGAGAAAGTAAAGTTATAGTCCGAAATATGCAATACATAGGTAAAGTCAAAATCAAAATCGCCATTGCCAAAAGCCAGGCGCTCTTCAATAAGCCTTGCCAGCAGGAAAACCAGCAATACGGCACTGATTCCCAGGGTGATCACCTGCCTTGCTGTTAGCTTTTTTTTATTGTTGATTCTCCGTATTAGAAAATACATAATGATGTTGTGAAAGATCGGGAAACGCGAACCGATAAGCAGCGCATCCAAAATAGGATAAAAGAACATAAGCGTGCACGCCCCGCGGAGAAATCTGGACTTCTGCCCGGAAAATTGCATCCAGAAATAATTGAAGTAAACCAGTGGAAAGAGCACGGAAGCTAAGGCCGAAAGCGAGCCGGACGATTGCTCGTCGAGCGCTGAACGGTTTTCATACATATTCATTGCAAAACTTGCCCCGCGTGTGTGGATTCTGTCATAAAGGCGAAGGGCGATGCCTGCAACTGCCAGAATAAGGCTGAGGTAAAAGGCTGCATTGTATTGTTCCGGAAAAAGATTCGGCCGGGTATCTTTCTTTTTAAAACGAATGACTACCGTACCGGCAATAAAAGAAACATAGCAAAGCAGGATGTAGATGAAAGGGAAAACGCTTAGATGAATACTCACGTGCGCGGGCGTGAGCAAAAAAACAGCAAGATAGAAGCATAGGCCTCCAATCGCCACCTTTGCTGGCTGTATCCGGTCAATAAATTTATAGTTATACAATGCCGCAAATTTATCGATCTTAAGACGCCATTTTTCTACAGCAGCCGTAACAAAAATCAATTCACTTTTTCCGGAGACGTACTTTTTATCTCCCCACTACGAATTGTGTTAATTACGGACGTGAAAGCGTTCGTCAGATTTCTAAGGTTTTTGGGATGAGTAACATCACTTTGCCAGTAGGTGCAGGAAATGCTGCCCGAATAGCTGATCTTGTTTAAATAGATATAGAATTCTGCTTTTTCTGTTTCGGTGAGGGTAGGAAAACTGCCATTCCTCACACTTTGAATAATGGATCCCAGTTTTTCGTACTTGTCAAGAAAAAGACAGTTCCTCGGGTGGTTCAGAAAGCTATGAATAAGCGTTATGACGGGCTTGTTGGCAAATGCACATTCCAGTCCTATGGTACCGGTAATGGTAACAACCAGGTCAGTGGCATCCAAAAGCTCCTCCATCTTTACCGAATGATGCAACGGAATGATCCGATCATTGTTTTCCGCAATATTGATTAGGTCTTCACTTATTTCGAGATTGGATGTGGGATTGGGCTTTATCGCAATTTTTACATAATTGCCGGAGTGCGCTAATAGCTGTTGTATCACCTGATGCTGACGCGAAAATTCAGTTGCCCAGACGTCCACCGAAGTTTCCGGCTGCATATGCATAGGATAGAGCAAAATAAATGATCCATCTTCAGGCAGGGTATAGGAGGCGATGCTGTCCCACTTTTTTGTGTTGCGTTTAACCGTATGCTTCATGCGGAACTTCTGAATCGGGCTTGGCGTATTGTATCGCTCGCCATTTATATATCCCCGCAATATCTTGACCTTATCTGTCAACTGCCTTGCAACGCCAGGCTTGTTGTCGAAAAATAAGTTCATATACGCCGGTTTCATTCGTCTTTCTGCAATGGCATGGGCCGCATCAAGCGCCTCCTGATACGGAACAGTTTCCTGGGAGCCGGCAAAAGGCATCAGCCTGTCATAGAGATAAAAGCTAAAACGGTGGAGCGGATACCTGCAGGAAGTAGGAAAAAGATAAGGAACGCCTATTCTGCGCAGGGTTTGCATTGCAATCATTTCGTGATGCAGTGTACACTCTCCGAAACCTACCTGTGGCTGAATGCTGTTTACAATATCTGCGATTTGGCGCTTTATCGAAAACAAGTGATCGTGTGATTTAACCCCGAAGTAGTTCAGTCCCCGATCTGCACGTATTACCTTATCAATTTCGGCATCGTACACCCTTTCCTCGCCTCCTGCGCCATTGTCGGTGATGTCTAACTGGAAGATTTTGCCGGTTTTGGGTGTAAACTCCCTGTTTTGAACGATCCAGTATATCTCATGTCCGTTGTTTTCCAGCTCATGAGCAATGGCATCCCATAGATATGTACTGTACCGATTTTCAAGAAATAGTATTCTCATTGCTTCACTTTTCAGTCGTCGCTTTTCTCAAGGCTGCTATAAATGTAGGTAATTAATTGATCGTCCTCACAATACAGAAGGCTTCGGCAAGCTCCGTGCCTACGATAATTCCGCAGCGCTGGGCAGCAATTTTTAACGCTTCGGCAGAGCGTGGATGAGGGTATTTTCGCTTTTCGAATTCGTAGCATTCCATACCCTTGATTTTTGCCTGCACATCTTCCTCCGTTACGGAAATATAGCAGTTCGGAATAAAATGTCGTGGATCGGTTGAGGCTCGCCATTCTGTACCGGAATGTGTTTCAAAGGTTACGATTGTCTTTACCTTTTCGGTTTCGAGTGGTCTGCATGCCGTCATCACTGCCTCGAAAGTTCGCTGATGATCGATATTTACGTCGCCGCCGTGGTGCGTAAAAATTACATCTGGCTGAAAGTTATTTTTTTCCTTTTCGATCACTTTAATAATGTCGAGCAGGGCAACAGTGTCAAATCTGTTATCCGGAAAATCATAAACACTAACGGAGTGATAACCAATTGCATTTTTTGCGTCGTCAATATTTTTACGGTGAATGGCAAGTTCGCTTTGCCATTGGGTTACATCGCGATGGTCCGAACGCGAAGTGATGCCTTCACCCAGAATGACCAGATGTGTGGCAACATGATGCCGGGAAATCAGTCTGTGCATAGATGCGCCGGGTCCCAGCAGCTCATCGTCCGGGTGGGCTACCACCACCATGATCCTTTTATTGCTTAATGACTCTATCATGTAAAGGGATGCTTTTCAAAATGTCCCCGCTCGCAGGTCCTTCGTTAAACATAAGGTCTAAGGTAGAAAGATAAGGTATAAATGGCTCATGCATTTGCCGATAGACCGGATGGTTGAAGTCGTGATAGATAACCTTAATGCCGAGATCTTCGAATTTCTGCTCCTCAAGATAATTGCGGCCCAGAGGACCAGACACATAGGTCGTGCAGCCCGTCTGTTGGCATAAGTTCACCACCAGATCTGCCTTCGCACCGGTGCACTGCATCTTACTGCTGTATTGCAGTGGTGTATCAATATGCAGATGGTCTAAAAAATACTGATTCGTAGCCTGGAGCGGTTCGCACATCAGATCATAAGGCTGATGCAAAATGTGTTCAAATTCGGAAAAGTACAGATTAAAGTAGGGCGACTTTTTATAAAACTGTTTGACGGATTCGGTTATTTTTTTTTGCCATTTTCCGTCGTTGAAAATTTCAACTTTATTGATCGCAAGATCGCCAAACTTGCCGGATGTTTTTAGGGGTACGGTCAGCCACAGGCTACCATCCGGTGTCCTGATCCTATTTCTATTGGTAAAGCTATTTTTTTCAAACTGTACATGGTCGAGCACAATATGAAGATCAGACTTCATGATTCTATGAAAGTACCCCAGCCAGGGAACAAACGCAGGTTGGTTGATGGAAACGATCAATTTTGATTTTGATTTTTGTACAGGAAAATGGAAAAATCGCGTGAGTGATAATCATGTCGAAGCTGCACCCAGGGCGAAAGTGTCCGGCAATAAGCGAGTGTGGCTGCAGGATCGGCGTAAAACTCGTGTGGTTCTTTGTCGGTAGCCCAGCTACTTAGAGAATTGAAGGCTACGACTACATTTGCCATTTCAAACATTCTGTTGATAAACTGCTTCATCAGCTCCCATGCGTCTGCACCCAAAAGGTAGAAAATTCCATTGGCGGTTACAATATCGTAGGTTTCTGAGGGCTTGGATTCGAAGACATTTTTTACCTCGAGGCTTAGTTCGGGATGAAGTTTCCTGGCTTCACCGATCATAGCGGTTGAAATATCGACGCCATGGTAGGCGACACTATCAAATTTTTGGCTTAGAAAATCGTAATAGTCAGCAAAACCGCAACCAATATCTAAGACGGACTTGTCCTTAAAATCGGTGCAGGAAGACAGCACGCGAAATTTTATTTGCTGCGATTGGGTGTGCCCATAGTCGCAGGCTTTGGGGTCGTGCCCATAGGTCTTAACCAGCTTATCGTAATACTCGTCTATTGTTTTGAAAATTGTATCCATCAGTTTGTTGTTGAAATGATTTTTTGCACCGTCTTAATGATGTGGTTCTGCTGGTTTTCTGTAAGACAAGGATAGATGGGCAAAGATAGGTTGCACTGAAATGCAGTGAATGATCGGGGAAAGCAATTGCGGGTTTCTTCTCCGGTCCATAGTTCTACCGGTCTTCTCGCTGCAATGCCATGGTCTTCCAAAACTGACAGCAAATCTTCTACGTCCCGCTCAAATCGCAGCACAAACCGGTAATACAGTTCATTGTTTTGCTGCAGCGATATACTCCGGTACTTGCTAAACGCAGCATGGTAGTGCTCGGCAATACCCTTTCTTTTTTTAATGAAAAAAGGCAGTTTTTGCAGTTGCACCTGCGAAACCGCGGCGTGAATATCGCTCATCTTCTCATTTAGATGTATGGCTGAAGCCGCTTTATCGGTATAATCCCGGAGGTCCAAAGCCGCTGCTGCAATATTTTGGCTATTCGTTAAAACAGCGCCCCCCTCGCCGCCGCCCACAAGTTTGGTGGCATAAAAGGAGCATATGGCTACATCGCCTAAACTCCCCGCTGCACCCTGCTCTGTGGATATGCCAAGCGCATGCGCACAGTCTTCGATCACCGGCAGCCCAAGTGTTTTCAAGGATGCAATCGGAGCTAATGCGCCGAAGGTATGCACCGCTATTATTGCCCGCGTTTTGTCGCTGATGTGTTTCTCCGCTTCTTCTTTAGTGATGTTGAATCCGGAAAGTGAAATGTCTGCAGCAACCGGTATTGCATGGACGGCAAGCACCGCATTTGCCAGGGCAACGCATGAATAAGCGGGTACGATCACTTCGTCGCCTGGCTGTACACCCACCGCCAGCAGCGCGATTCTTAGCGCCGATAATCCGGAACTTACGGCTACAGCATGGGCGGCACCGGTGATGTTTGTCAGAGTATCTTCCAACAGCTTTACCCGCGACCCCTGTGCCCAGTAGCCGGATTTTATTGTCGTCGTTACGGCTTCAATTTCGTCGCCGTCAAAGCATATTTTACTATGGCTGATCGCCTCGCCCGGACGCAGACTGAAAATCTCATGTTTTTCATCTCCGGCAATTTCGGTATCGTAACGGAAGCCTGCTTTGAGAAATGCCTTCTGACTTATCTTGTTAGACTTGAGTATGTAGGCTACGATCTTATCCAGCTCCTGCCATATCGTCTTTATCAGCGCACACCCTTGCTCCAGCGCCTGCACACCAATCCCTCGTCCGGACACCTGCTGCAGGATGTAGATAGATACGACACAGTGGGCGGGGTTTTCGTTCCGATCAAAACGCAACTGACCGACTGCAACGCCATCTGATTGAATGATGAAAATTTTTCGGTCCGGGTTGTCTATCGCATTAGTTATCCAGGCTACATGTTCCTCCCGTTCCACCGGTCGATTGCTTGAACCAAGAGCTATGAGGTACGGATCGTTTCGCCATTGGAAAATGAGATCCGTGTGTGCCTGCGCCAGCGGTATCAGTGTCAGTTCAGTCATCAAAGTTCATTGAGCCCAGTTGAATAAAATCTCCTTTGCTAAGTGCCACCCTTGTTTTGTTACCGATGATGTGATTGGCAAACGAGGGATGAATACCTGTGGCGGGTCTCAAAAATATGAGGTCGTCTTCGCGGATGGTATGCCCGGCCTCCAGATCTTTGTTTACCGCGCAGGAAAGCCTGAAATCCTTAAGCGTTAGTTTTTCTGAGGCTGTTGGTCCCAGCTTGGCTGAACCCAGCGCTCTTTCTATTTTTCTTACGGCAGCAACCAAATTGCCAAACTCTTTCGGATCGGACGAGAACCGGTGATCCGGACCGGGCAGACTATTGTCGAGGGTAAAGTGCTTTTCGATAAACACTGCACCAAGCACAACAGAGCCTATGGCAGCTTCCGCGCCCCAGGTATGATCACTAAAACCAACGGGATACCCAAAAGCCGACCTTAGCGATGTTATTTTGTTGAGATGAATATCGTCATCGGGTGTAGGATACGAAGAGGTGCAATGCAACAACAGCAAGTCTTTACCACCGGCTTCTTCAAAAGCACGCACCGCTTCATCGATTTCGGCAACATGAGCCATGCCCGTAGAGATGATTGTAGGAATTCCGGTGTACGCCATCTTTTTTATGAACGAGGTATTGACCAAAAAGTCGGAGCCATTTTTTAGCAGCGAAACTCCAATCTTTTTGAGGTCGTCGAGACCTCGCTCACTTGTGGGGGTACTAAAGAACACCACACCTTTTTTATCACAATGGCGCTTAAGCATTTCCAGTTGCTCAAGGTTCAGTTCATAGCGCTTGAACATATCATATTGCGACTCTGTGACGGATGTGCCTTGTGAAATGTAGGTATAGCTAAGTGTTTTGTCCAGAACAAAGTCTTCAGTATAATAGTTTTGAAACTTCACCGCGTCAGCGCCACTGGCAATGGCAGCGTCAATGGTTCTTATTGCCAGATCCATGTCTCCGTTGTGATTTATTCCTACTTCTGCAGCAATAAAGCAAGGGTTGCCTTCACCGATAACCTTATTTTCAATTTTTATCATGGGGTGATTTTCTTAAAAATTTCGTTGATCTTTTTTGTGGAAAGCCCGGGGGTGCTAACGATGGCAGACTTGAGGTCCCTTATGCCTGTGTGTACTCTTTCCGGTATCTGTATAAAATCGTCTGTGGTGCCCATGCCGCAAACCTGTGGATATTGACCCAGCCCCTCATAAATATACTTTTGATTTGCCGCAGTCTGAACTAAAAGAAGCTTCATGTGCATAAAAAAGCACTCGACAGCTATTGTGCTTGCAGACACCAAAGCATAGCTGCAGCGCTTCATTACAGCTATCAGTTCATTTACATTTAACTGGGGCATGATCCTCAGATTACGGGTTTCGTTTCTTTTGTCAACCGTCGGATCAATCCAGAAAACCTCATCAAAACCATCGAATGAGGGTAACATTTTACGAATACCCTCTCTGACCGCAGTATTGTTTGATCCGCCGAAGCAGATGAACAAGGATTGATTTGAGTGGGAAGATTCCGTATTCAGGTGTTCATAAAATTCTTTTCGAAGCAGAGCGTATTCAAGCCCAAGGTAAAGTTGGGTAGGCCGCTCGGCTGGGAGCACATAGTGCGCTCGGCTGACGCCCGGCGCGTGGTTGATGATCGCATCTACGTCAAGATCGCTACGCATCAGGTCGTCGATATAAACAGAATGGACGCCATGTGCGCGCAGTTTAAGAAAAAAATCGTTGGAAACCTTGTAATCATCCACAACTACCACATCGCCGCTGCCTGCAAGCGAGAGACAAAAGGCATCGTCGCCGGTATATACTTTTTCAAAGCCGGAAAGCTCGGGCGAAGAAGCGCTGAATGGCAGCGCACCGGCAACTAATATTTTTGAATAATCGTTATCTATAAGCTGGCTTAGGGCTATAATTCGAAATAAGTGTCCCCAGCCGACAATACTATCGGCAGAAGCCCTGAAGAAAATTTTTGTTTTTTGCTGCATTATAGAAACCGCCGGAAGACCGGTTTTACGATTTCGCCCGACAAATAACCTGCTACACCTTGCTGAAGCGCAGCTTTATATACTTCCAGGCTCTCCGAAAATGCTGTTATGAATTGATGGATATCTTCCGCACTATGACTGAAGCAGGGCACAAAGACGCCTTGAAATAAAATTCCCCGCCGGATCATTTCCTGCATGGCAAGTGTACGGTATGCTGCGGAAACATTTTTCTCTGCATCGCGAAACATAAAAACCGGCATCCAGTTACCCGCCAATACCTGCACATATTCGTTTAGTGCGTGGCTGGCTATCGTTTCATTCGCTGCAGCAATCAAGTCTTCCCCTATCTTCTGGTTGTGACTTATTACGTTTTTCGTCAGAAACTCATCAATTGTGGCTATTCCCGCTGCAAGCGAATGGGTTTCTGCGCCGTGAGTGGTTGAGATGAGAAATACTTTTTCCGCACCGACATTCCGAATGCCCCCCAGCTCCATAATTTCCCTTTTACCGGTAAGAGCGCAAAATGAAAATCCGTTTGCTATTCCTTTTCCCCAGGTGGCGAGGTCGGGTTCTATTCCGAATTTCTTCATAGAACCTGGCAGGTCTGTCTTAAAACCCGTTACCATTTCATCTAAAATGAAGACTGCACCCTGTTCGTGCGAAAGGCTGATTGCTTGTTTAAGAAATTCACCCGGCTTTCCATGGCACGCGCAAGTTTCATCGCAGGTTATTTTTTCCGGTTCTGTTATAACGCAGGCTATCTGCCCCGGATACTTTTCAAAAAGCGCTCGAAGCGAATCAATATTGCATGCGTTGAAGGGTACCGTAAGTGCAGATATTTCATCGGGAACGCCTTTGTTGCAGGCGGTCTTGCCAATAAACCAGTCGTCATAAGAATAAAACGGATGTTCCGCAGGGAAAGCAACCAGCTTTCTTCCGGTGTATGCGCGCGCCAGTTTTACTGCTGCGGTGGTAACAGTAGATCCGTTTTTTGCAAATTTGATCATTTGATGCTGCGGCACAAGCGAGAGGAACTTCTCCGCCATTTCCATTTCAATCGTAGCGGGGCGCTGGAAGTTTATTCCTTTGTAGAGCTGATCAATGACTTTCTGAAGTACAGGTTCGTAGGCATGCCCCAGACTTACGGAGGTAAGCCCCATTCCACAATCGAGGTATTTGTTTCCTTCTACGTCCCACACATGGGCCCCTTTACCATAAGCTATAGCTGCGGGGGCATTAGATGGAAACTGGTCATCTCCTTTGGAGTATGTATGCGCACCGCCTGGTATCAGATCATGGATCTTTCTTCTGAAGCTTTGGTTATTCATTGTGGAGATTTTGATTTCTGAAATTATTGATTTGAAAAAGTGCCGGGTCATTGAGTACTTGTTGTGCATACTCCTTCCAGCCAGCCAGCCATCCCATTTCCTGCAGCAATCGTTTCAGGAGTGCAGCGTCTTCAGGGTAGTCGAGGGTAAGCCGTACATTCGAATAGTCACTTTCAGATGTAAGCATGGAAGTGGCAAAACGACGGTGATTATCGCCCCCCAGGTTTTCTGCAATGTAAGGTGTAACATGTTCCCGACAATAGGCGTCTTTCGCATGTTCGAAAGCATTTTTCAAGGCTTCAAAGGTCATCACTTCTACATCCATCCCATCCGGAAAATGAGCGCTGGGTCCGGAATTGGTTACATAGTCAAGGCTTTGATCCAGTAGTTTTTCAATGCATTTGTCTATCAGTGTTGCATCAATCAGCGGACAGTCGGATGTGATGCGGACTACCAGATCAGGTTTGTGTGGGGCGGCTGCGAGATAATACCTTTCCAGCACATCTGTAGTTGAGCCCCTAAAAACATCGCAACCATGTGTTGCAGAAACAGCAGCAATCTGGTCGGCTTCCGGCTCATGCGTAGTGGCTACGATCAGTTTGTCTATTCTTTCAGATTTTTTTACCCTCTCCAGATGGATGTCCAGAAAAGTAAGCTCATTTACTGCTTGCAACAGTATTTTACCAGGTAGCCGGCTGGATCCATACCTTGCTTGTGTTACTGCTAAGATTTTCATGTCCAGTTGTAGGGATAAAGAAGCGCCTCGTCTTCAACGTTAATTTGATGGATAAAATTGATGACCGACTCCTCCAGAATAGTGTTGGCCGCCTCTATGTTTTGTTTCAATTGTTCCATTGTTTCCACGCCGATAAGCACCTTGTCCACCAGTGGCATTTGCAGGGCATAAACCAAAGCCATGGTCATTACCGGAATGTTGGAATTTTTGCAATGCTCGTAAACCTGGTCAATGTAGGGGGCAAGGGGTGCCAGTTTATCCGGCAAAGTGGCTGCCTGCTTCGCAAAAAGCCCCTGCAAAAAAACGGACCGCACCTGCAGTTCCTTGTAGCGATCCTTCACCCGTTTAAAACTTTCCTGCCGCTTGTTTGCATTGTCGAGCAGATTGAACGGCGCCTGAATTACATCGATCGCTTCTATATCGGCGCAGTAGCTAATCTCTTCATTGCTATACACCGAAACTCCGATTTTGACGATCAGGCCGGCGTCTTTAAGGGCAAGGAGTGACCGGAGCGTTTTTTCCTTGTCGCTATACAAATCCTGAACGTCATGAAAAAAATAAGTGTTTATCTGCTTTGTCTGAAGGTCCTTTA
>OFIS01000256.1_pt1 | contig 44955 bp, 44 predicted proteins | sample 1775071 | NCBI WGS metagenome assembly OFIS01 (sample SAMN08195774, study PRJEB24354) | sludge metagenome | isolation source: sludge from phenol fed wastewater aerobic bioreactor C | place: India: Nagpur | collected 2016-09-17
GCGCGGGCTATAGCCCGCGCAGGCCCGCCATCGCGAGCATGCCCGGGAGTGGCGGGGGTACGCGGGTTACAGATTCCGGTGGCCCGCCAAACGCATTGTGCCTCTTGGGATGGCGGCGTACGCGGGGTATTGGCCGCGCTGACCCGCCATTTCGGCTCGCTTCCCGGGTGGCGGGCGGGCGTGGGCTATAACTCGCGCTGACCCGAGCCGCCAACCTGAGCAGGTATCAGGGGTGGCGGGCGTACGCGGGCTATAGGTTCCGGTGGCCCACCAAACGCGTTGTTCCTCTTGGGATGGCGGGCGTGCGCGGCGTATAGGCGACGCTCGCCCGCCACTATGAACGGGCTTCGTCGGTGGCGGGTGCATGTGCGGTATAGCTCGCGCGCACCCGCCATCGCGAGCTCGGTTCCCGGGTGGCGGGCGTACGTGGGGTATGGGCCGCGCTGACCCGCCGTCGCGAGCTCGGTTCCCGGGTGGCGGGGGTACGCGGGCTATGGCGCCCGCTCACCCGCCAACCTGAGCAGCTATCAGGAGTGGCGGGGGTACGTGGGGTATAGCGTGCGCTGACCCGCCATTTCGAGCTCGCTTTGCGGGTGGCGGGCGTACGTGGGGTATAGGCGGCGCTCACCCGCCATTACGAGCTCGGTTCGCGGGTGGCGGGGGTACGTGGGGTATAGGCCGCGCTGGCCCGCCAACCTGAGCAGGTATCAGGGGTGGCGGGCGTGCGCGGGGTAGAGCGCCCGCTCACCCGCCAATCCAGGTTCGCTTACCGCCAAGCCGGGGTCAGCGGGCGCAAGCCGGAGTCAGCGGGCGGCGAAACGCTCCCCGGCGTGGACGAGGGCGTCGCCGAGGATGTCGACGATCTGGTCGATCAGGTCCAGGTCGGCGATCAGCGGTGGGGAGAGCTGGATGACGGGGTCGCCGCGGTCGTCGAGGCGGCACAGCAGCCCGCGCTCGGCCAACCGGCCCGACAGCACGTCGCCGAGCAGCCAGTCGGCTTCGTCCTCGCTGAAGGTCTCGCGGGTCGCCTTGTCCTTGACCAGCTCCAGCGCCCAGAAGTGCCCGGCGCCGCGTACGTCCCCGGCGAGCGGCAGCTCGAGCAGCGTCTCCAGCCGCTGGCGGATCGCCGGTTCCTGCTCGCGTACCCGGGTGAAGACGTCCTCGCGCTCGAGGATCTCGAGCACCTTCAGCCCGATCGCGGTCGAGAGCGGGTTGCCGCCCCAGGTCAGCCCGTGCATGTACGTCGTACGCCCGGCCTGGAACGGTTCGGCGACCTTGCCGTGCACGACGACCCCGCCGAGGGGGGCGTGCGCGGCGGTGACGCCCTTCGCGAAGGTGATCATGTCGGGTACGACGTCGTAGCGCTCCGCGGCGAACCAGTGCCCGACCCGGCCGAACCCGGTGATGACCTCGTCGGCGACGAGCAGGATGCCGTACTTGTCGCACAGCGCGCGCAGCCCGGGCCAGTACCCGGGGGGCGGGGTGAAGCAGCCGCCGGAGTTCTGCACCGGCTCGGCGATCAGCATGCCGATGGTCTGCGGCCCCTCGAACTCGATCACGTCCTCGATCTCGGCGAGCAGCGCGGCGCAGAACGCGGCCTCGTCGCCGCCCTGCGGGTGGCGGTACGCGTTGGTCGCCGACACGTGATGGGTGGGAACCGCGAGCGGCTCGAACGGGATCCGCGCCTCGGTGTACGCCGTGAACGACAGCGCGCCCAGCGTGGTGCCGTGATAGGACGACCGTCGCGCGATCGCCTTGCGCCGCAGGCCTTCTCCGTTCGCGAGGTGGTACTGCCGGGCAAGCTTCCAGGCCGACTCGACCGCCTCGCTGCCGCTGCTGGTGAAGAACACGTGGTCCATGCCGGCCGGTGCCCGGTCGGCGATCCGCTCGGCGAGCTCGATCGCGGCGGGGTGGGCCAGGTGCCAGGTCGGGGTGTAGACGAGGTCGGCGAGCTGGCGCGCCCCGGCCTCCCCGACCTCGGCGCCGTACGAGTGGCCGAGGTTGGTGCAGAACAGCCCGGACAGCCCGTCGATGAAGCGGCGGCCGCGGGCGTCGATGACGTGGCAGCCCTCGCCGCGTACGAACACGGGTACGTCGTCGGACTTGAAGCCCGACATGTCGGTGAAGTTGAGCAGCAGGTGCTCGCGCAACCGGCGCTGCAGCTGATCGGCGTCGTACGAAGTCGTCTGGGTGGCCGTCATGGCCGGTCCTCGTTCCGGGTCGCGGCGGGGCCTTGCGCCCCGGCCGTACTGAACGGACGTTCAGGTACTTCGAGGCTAGCCGCCCCGCACGTCGGGTGCAAAGGACCGCCCCCGTCACCGGTCATACTCCTCGCAAGGGAGGGACGGGGATGAGCGACGGGCACGCCGCACGCCGTGCCTCTCCCGCACGCGCCGCGGCCGCCGCGCTGCTCTCGGCGCTCGTGCCGGGCCTCGGCCAGCTGCTCGCCCGCCGTCCCGCGCGCGCCGTGGGATTCCTGCTGTTCTCGGCCGCGCTGCTCGCGGTGGCGGGCTGGCTGGCGCTCTCCGGGCGCACCCACGTGCTGGCGCTGCTGGTGCAGCCCGCCTGGCTGACCGCGGCGCTCGCCGTGGTCGTGGTGAGCGCGCTGGTGCGGCTGGCCGCGGCGTACGACGCGTACCGGCTGGTGCGGCCCCTCACCGCGCCGCCGGCGGCAGCCGCCCTGGCCGGTGGGCTCGTGCTCGGGCTCGTCGCGGCGCTGGTCGTGGTGCCGCACGCGTACGCCGCGCGGATCGCCTGGACGCAGCGCGACCTGGTCACCGACGTCTTCCCGGTGGCCGAGCCGGCACCGGTCGAGCCGGACCTGGTCCTGCCGGCGCCGACAACGACGCCGTTGCCCACACGCGCCAGCACGCCCACCCCCACCCCGACGCCCACGCCGACGCCCACGAGCTGGGGCCGCGACGGGCGCTACACCGTGCTGCTGCTCGGCGCGGACGCCGGCCCGGGCCGGTGGTCGGCGCGCACCGACACCATGGTGCTGCTGAGCATCTCCCCGCAGGACGGCTCCGCGGTGATGATCGGGGTGCCGCGCAACCTGGCGCGCATCCCGTTCGTACGCGGGCCGCTGCACGCCCGGTTCCCCAACGGGTTCACCGACATCGCCAACGCGGTCTACACCTACGGCGCCGGGCACCCCGAACTGTTCCCGGGCGTGCGCGACCCGGGTGCGACCGCCGTCGAGCACGCGCTCGCCGCCGCCACCGGCCTGGAGATCGACAACTGGGTGATGGTGGATCTGGCGGGCGTCGTCGGGGTCGTACGCGCCCTGGGCGGGCTGACCCTCGACGTGCCGACCGCGCTGCACGACCGGATCTCGCCGTACCAGCCCGGCGGTCCCTGGGTCGAGGCGTGGATCCCGGCCGGGCGCCAGCACCTGAGCCCCGATCAGGTCTACGTCTACGTCCGCTCCCGGCACGCCGACAGCGACTACTTCCGGATGCGCCGCCAGCGCTGCGTGCTGGCGGCGATCGGCGAGACGCTGACCGGGCCCGCGCTGCTCAAGTCCTACCCGGACCTCGCCAAGGCCCTCACCCGCAGCGTGACGACCGACATCCCGCGGTCCCGGCTGCCGGACCTGGTCGAGCTCGGCGCGAAGGTGCGGCTGAACCGGGTGAGCACGCTGCTGCTCGTACCGCCCCTGGTGAACACCAGCTACCCGGACTACGCGCGGATCCGCCAGGTCGTACGGGACGCGCTCGCCGGCTCGCTACCCGCGGGCCTGGGCGTCGCCGCGAACCGCATCACGGGTGCCTGCAGCTGAGCGCAGCTCGGCCGGGTCGACGCCCACCTCGGCCGCCGCGGCGTCCAGCCACAGCTCGTTCATCCGCGCCGCCGACACGTCCGGGTCGCCCAGCTCCACCTGCACCGCGAGCCCGTCGAGCAGCGAGGCGAGGCGCAGCACCGCGGCCTGCGGGTCCGCGCAGCGGAAGCTGCCGTCGGCGACGCCGGCGTCGATCGTGGCGCGCAGCGTCTCGCGCCAGCGCACGTCGAGGCTGCGGCGCAGCTCGGCGGCCTGCGGGTCGCGCAGCGCGCGTACCCACACCTCCATCCAGAGCGTCCAGTCGCCGACCGACGGGCCGGAGCCGGTGCCCAGCCGGGCGAGCTCGCCCAGCCGCGCGGTCGGGGACGGGGCGCCGTCCGGGACCAGGTCGGAGTAGAACGCGTCCTCGACGCTCGCGAGCGCAGCGGCCAGCGCGCCGTCCAGGGACTTGAAGTGGTAGACGACGAGGGCCGGCGAGGTGCCCGCGGCGGCGGCGACGTCGGCGATCCGCGCCCCCGCGAACCCCTTGTCCACCAGCACCTGCACCGCGGCCGCGATGATCCGGCGCCGACGTTCCTCGGGCGCCTTGGCAGACAGTGTGCTCATCACGCTCCTGGTCGGCCGGCTCCGCCAGCTGTATGGTCGTTCAGCGAATGCGTCCCCGGGGCAATCCTCCCGTACGGGTGGCGGCCAGGCGCGGCAGGAGGAGTCATGGAACTCAGCGCGGCGGATCGCGCGGTCGCCGAGAACGCCCGGGCGTTCGTCGACACGTGGGTGATCCCGTACGAGCTGCAGGCCGAGCTCGCCGGCGGCCCGCTGCCGCCCGAGGTCGTCGCGCAGATCAAGAAGGCGGCGCTCGAGGCCGGCATCGTCGGCGGTCTGCACCGCAAGGAGCACGGCGGGCAGTCCTGGACGACGGTGCAGTGGTGCCTGGTCGAGGAGCAGTTCGGCCGCTCCACCAACGCGGTGTCGTGGTACGTGCCCGGGGCGTACAACGTCTGGCGTGCCGCCTCGCCGGAGCTGCAGGAGCGCTGGCTGCGCCCGGCGCTGCGCGGTGAGCTGCACGACGCGTACGCCGTCACCGAGGAGCACGCGGGCAGCGACCCGTCCGGCATGACGACGGTCGCGCGGCGGGTGCCGGGCGGCTGGGAGATCAGCGGCGAGAAGTGGTTCGTGACGTACGGGGACATCGCGTCGGTGATCGTCGTGATGGCGTACGCGCTCGAACCGGGGGAGTCGCTGGAGGACGCGCCGCGCCGCGGCACGCTGTTCGCCGTACCGGCCGACAGCCGCGGGGTCAGCACCGTCGACAACCCCCCGTTCACCCACCACTACCCGGACGGTCACCCGACGCTGCGCTTCGACGCGGTACGCGTCTCGGACGCCGACGTGATCGGCGCGGTGGGGGACGGCGACGACCTGCAGCGCGCCTGGTTCACCGAGGAACGCCTCGGCATCGCGGTGCGCTGCGTCGGCGCGATGCAGCGGCTGCTCGAGGAGGGCACGGCGTGGGCGGCCGGCCGCATGCAGGGCGGCGCGCGCCTGCTCGACCACCAGGGCGTGTCCTTCCCGCTGGCCGACTCCGCCGCCGACGCGGCCGCCGGCAGGCTGCTCGCCTTCGAGGTCGCCCGCCTCGCCGACTCCGGAGCGGACCCCAAGCTCGTACACGGAAAAGCCAGCATGGCCAAGCTGTTCTGCTCCGAGGCGGCGAACCGCTGCGCGGACCGGGTGCAGCAGGTGTTCGGTGGTCGCGGCTACATGCGCACGTACGCCGCCGAGCGGTTCTGGCGCGAGCTGCGCGTCGACCGGATCTGGGAGGGCACCAGCGAGATCCAGCGGCTGATCGTGGCGCGCTCGCTCGAGCGCCGCGGGGTCGCCGCGATGCTGACCTGACCCCCCACTTCTTCCCAAAGGGGCGATCTAGGCAGTTGAGCTGCACATTCCGACCCGAAGCAGCGATCTTGCGTCGGGTTGGAGCAGAATCGTCCGGTGAGCGAGCCGGACGACACCGAGCGTCGACGCCGACTGCGCGCCGCGCTGGACCTGGAGCTGGTGCCGGAGCAGACCGACGACGAGACCGGCGCCTCCTGGGGCGAGCCGCCCTCCAGTGAAGCGGCCGAGCTGCGGCGCTACCAAGAAGAGCGCCCCCCGCACCACCTCTGAGATCAGCCGAAGGCGCCGGTCGCGGCGAGCCCGGCGGCGGCGAGCGCGAGCCCGACCGCGAGGCTCGCGCCGATGTTGAGCGCGGCGGCGCCGAGCGCGCCGTCCTGGACCAGGCGCACCGTCTCGTACGTCCAGGTGGAGAACGTCGTGAGCCCGCCGCACAGCCCGGCGCCGAGCACCGCCGCGGCCGCGGCGTCGAGGGTGCCGCGCAGGAGTAGCCCGGTCACCACCCCGAGCAGCAGCGATCCGGCCGCGTTGACCGCGAACGTCCCCCAGGGCAGGAGGGTGCCGCCGGTGAGGCGGGCCAGCGCGCGGTCGGTGGCGTACCGGAGTACGGCGCCGAACCCGGCGGCCACCCCGACGGCGAGGACCAGCGGGCTCACGGCGCGGCCCGTCCGACGTACTTCACGACGTGGACCGGGTCGATCACCACGAGCCCCTCGGTGATCAGCTCGTCGAGCTGAGGCAGGAACGCCTCGACGCGCTCGCGGGTGTCGACGATGACGACCAGCACCGGCAGGTCGTCGCTGAGCGAGAGCAGCCGCGTCGTGTGTACGAGGCTGGAGCGCCCGAACCCCTCCACGCCGTGGAAGACGCTCGCGCCCGCGAGCCCCGCGGCGCGGGCCCGGTGCACGATCTCGGTGTAGAGCGGGTGGTGCCCGTGGGCCGCCCGGTCGGACTCGCCGAGGAAGATCGACAGGCGTACGGCCTCACCCTCGGTGTGCATGCTCGGCTCCTCTGCGCGGTGGTACGAACCGGCGCGCCAGCGCGAACCCCGCGAACGCGAGGGCGAGCCCGCCGGCCAGGCTGGTGACGGCGTACGCGGCGGCGGTGCCCCAGGCACCGTGCGCGCCGAGCGAGACGACCGCCACGACGTACGTGGAGAAGGTCGTGTACGCGCCGAGGAATCCCGTACCCCAGAGCGGGCGCAGCAGCCGCCCGCCGACACCGCGTTCGGCGGCGGTGACGACGAGCAGCGGCAGCAGCAGCGAACCGGACAGGTTGACCGCCAACAGCGTCCAGGGAAACGCGTTGCCGCTCACCGGGAATGCCTCGTCGAGCAGGTAGCGGACCAGGCCGCCCAGCATGCCGCCGGCCGCGACCGCGAGGTACGGCGCGAGTGCACGGCGGGCCGGCGCGCCGGGGGCGCGGAACGGATCGGCGGCGGTCCCGCCACGTCGTCTGGTACGCACGTCACGGCCCTTCGCTCGCTCGCCAGGGACCGTCGGCGGCGCCTGCCGGCGTCGCGGTTCGTTGGGTGAGCCCCACCACCGTGACGTGTCGAGGCTACCGGGCGTACGGGGTCAGCGGGCCTGCAGCGCGTCGCGGATCTCGCGCAGCACCAGGATCTCCTCGGCGACCTCCTCCGGCGCGGGTTCCTCGGTGCGCCGGCGCCGCTCGGCGAGCGCGTTCATCGGCATCACGATGATGAAGTAGATCGCCGCCGCGATGAGCAGGAAGTTGATGACCGCGGTGAGGACCACGCCGATGCTGAAGTCGGCGTTGTTCAGCGTGAACGTCAGCACGTGGTCCAGGTTGGGCTGGCCGGCGATCGCGGCGATGAGCGGGCTGATGATGCCTTTGACGAACGCGTCGATGACCGCGCCGAACGCCGCGCCGATGACGACCGCGACGGCCAGGTCGACGACGTTCCCGCGCATGATGAACTCGCGAAAGCCCTTGATCATGTGGTGCCTCCCCTGCGCCTGCCCGGCTCTCGAGCAGTGCCGCGCCGACGCTAGCGCGATCATGGGCCGTCCGGCAGGTCGGCGCTCGCGGAGCGGTCGTGTGGTGGGTGGTTGGGTGCGGGCGTACTCAGGCGCTGCGCAGCACGACTGACAGCCGTGAGGTGGCGGCGGCTCCGGCGATCGCGGCCGCCGCGTCGGTGCTGGTGGCGAGCACGACGAGCGAGCCGTCCTCGGTACCGGCCGGGGCGAGCGGACCGGCGTCGGCGGTGGGGGAGCCGGCGAGCAGGACCCGTACCGCGGTCGCGACGGTACGGGCGCTGGTCGTCTCCCCGGCCTCCCCGGGCGAGGCGGCGAGCACATCGACGACGTCACCGGCGCGCAGCAGCGCGGCGGCCCCGCGGTCGGCGAGGCGTACCGGGGTGGCGACCAGCCCGGCGCCGTACGCCGCGAGGATCGACGGGGCCAAGAACCGTTCGGGCACCAGCGCTTCCCCGGCCGCGACCGGCGCGGCGAGCGGACGGTCGGGCAGGTTGGCGAGGTCGGTGAGCGCGTTGGGCGGTACCAGGTCGGCAGGCCACGGCACAGTGGCGACATCGCCCGGGGTGAGCAGCGTCCCGGCCCCCGCCGACCGGGTCGCCACCAGCACCGGCGTCGTCGCCGGCGGCGCGGGCCGCAGCGAGGTCAGGGCGAGCAGTACTGCGAGGCCGGCGAGCGCCGCCGCGACCGCCCGCCGGTGGCGGCGCAGCAACCGCTGCCAGGCGGGACGCTGACCAGGTACGCGCACGCTCCGACGCTAGAGCGATCCGCCGCTCGGATGGGTCGCCCGTCCACAGCCCCGCTTACGCCTCGGGTCGCCTCGGCCTGTACGAGATGGCGGGCGTACGCGGGGTATAGCTCACGCGCACCCGCCAACAGGGTGCGTCCTCGGGAGTGGCGGGCGTACGCGGTGTATATCCCGCGGTGACCCGCCAACCCGAGCATGCGTCGGGAGTGGCGGGCGTACGCGGGGTATAGCCGGCGCTCACCCGCCAACCGGAGCAGCACCACGGGCCCTTCGGGCCGCCCTGGAGGGTGGAAAATCCGGCTGCGCTCGCGGCCACCCAGCGTACGGCCCGCCTATTTTCGACTCAGGTCTCGGGAGTGGCGGGCGTACGCGGGGTATAGCTCACGCTGACCCGCCGATCTGGTCAGGCTCGCGGGGTGGCGGGCGTATGCCGGGTAGGGCTCACGCACACCCGCCAACCAGGTGCGCCCCAAGGAATGGCGGGCGTACGCGGTGTATAGCCCACGCGCACAGCGAGGCGCGGCCCTCGAACTCGGCGTACGAGCGCCACGCTCGCAGGTAGGTCTCCTGCACCAGGTCCTCGGCGTCCTGGACCGAACCCATCATGCGGTAGCAGTGCGCGAGCAGCTCGCGACGGTACGGGTCGGTCAGCTCGGTGAAGTCTTCGTTTGCCATGCCTCTCCTTCCGGGTTCCGGATGAATGTGGCAGGACTCCGCTCTAAGTGGAGTCCTGCCACATTCATCCGGAACCGGCGTGCGTGGGGGCGAGCTGGACGAGCTGGACGTAGTTGCCGTCCGGGTCGATCGCGGTCGCGAACAGGGTGCCGTCGCGGTCCTCGAGCGGGGCGAGCCACGGGGTCGCCGCGGCGCGCATCCGGGCGACAACGCTACGCGCGTCCGCCACCTCGAAGTTCAGGATGACCCGTCCGGGCTCCGGATTGCGTACGCCGACGTCGGCGCGCGCATCGAGGAACAGATACGTCCCCTCGTACCCCAGGATCCGGTAGCCGTGCTCGCGGGTGTCGCTGTCCGGTGGCAGCATCCGCAGGTACCACTCGTGCAGCCGCGCCGGGTCCGTGCTCGAGAGCATCACCCCGCCGAACCGGTTCATGACCGTCCCCTTCCCGTCACAGGTACCGACCGGCGCACCGGCCCGTACTCATCGCGATGAGTACGGGCCACCGACGCGGTCGGTACTCGTGGCGGAAGGAGCACGACGTGACAGCGGTACGCGAGGTGGGCACCACGCCCTGCCAGGAGAACGACGCGGACCTGTGGTTCGACCCGGCGCCCGGCGCGATTGCGCAGGCCCGCCGGCTGTGCACGCGGTGCCTGGCGCAGGGGGAGTGCCTGCGCGCGGCGATCGCGCGCGGTGAGCCGTGGGGAGTGTGGGGCGGGGAGCTGTTCGCCGACGGCCGGCCGGTGGGCGTACGCCGCTATCCGGGCCGGCCGCGCAAGGACCGCGACGCGATCGAGGCGGAGCAGGCGGCCGCGCTCGCCGCGCGGCTGGCTCGCCTCGGCGCCGCCTGAGAGCCGGCGCCGCCGCAAGCGCGACGCCACCGGAAGCCGCCGCCGGAAGCGCGAGGCCGCCGGAAAGCCGGCGCCGCCTGAAAGCCGGCGCCGCTGAAAGCCGGCGCGGCCGGAAAGCCGGCGCCGCCGGGAGCCGCCGCGTACTCTGGGAGCGCGGCGGCCGTCAGCGGGGCGGGCGGGTGAGCCGGGCGAGAACCGCGACGAGCAGCACGCCGACGGCGGTGCCGAGGGTGTTCATCGCGACGTCCTGCAGGCTCGGGTAGCGGGTGGGCAGGAACGAGTACTGAGTCAGCTCGATCATGCACGAGGCGAACGCGCCGAGCAGCACCGCGACCCACCAGCGGCGTACCCAGAGCCAGGCCAGGATCCCGAAGGGGATGAACATCAGTACGTTCCCGCCGGCCTCGGCGATCGCGAACGCGTGCGGCACCCCGTGCCGGGTCAGCCAGTCGATCGACCGGCCGATGAAGGTGTCCGGTCCCCAGCCCTGCGGGTTCGGCGTGAGCGTGACGTACGCGACGAGCGCGAGGTAGCCGGCGGTGAGCACGAGCAGCCACCCACGCCGCCCGCTGGTCACTGGCCCGAGGGTACCGGCGGCCCTGATCGGCGCTCGCCCCGCGCCACCCCGGCCGCGCGGCCAGCGGCACGGCGTACGTGCTCCCGGGCCGTCAGCCGGTGTTGCGCAGGCCGGTGGCGATGCCGTTCACCGTCAGCAGCAGCGCGCGGCGCAGCAGCGGGTCGACGGCGTCGACAGCGTCACCGGCGTCACCGGAGTCACCGGCCTCACCGCGCGTGCGCGCGGCGCGTACCCGGGACAGCAGCTGCACCTGCAACAGCTGCAACGGCAGCAGGTAGGTGTCGCGGACCGCGAGGGTGCGGGCGAGCGAGGGCTGGTCGCCGAGCAGGTCGGACGAGCCGGTGACCCAGCGGACCTCGGCGACGGTACGCGCGTGCTCGGCCACCACGAAGTCGAAGACCGGCGCGAGGTCGGGCGGCACGAGCGCCGTGACGTACTCGCGGGCGACGGTCAGGTCGGTCTTGGCGAGGGTCATCTCCACGTTGGAGATGAAGTTGGCGAAGAAGTGCCACTCCCGGTACATGGTGCGCAGCACCTCGCCGTGCCCGGCGGCGCGCGCGGCCGCCAGCCCCGACCCGACGCCGTACCAGCCGGGCACGATCTGGCGGGACTGCGTCCAGCCGAACACCCACGGGATGGCGCGCAGCGACTCGATCGCGGCCGGGCCGGCGCCGCCGGTGGAACGCCGCGCCGGGCGCGAGCCGAGGTGCAGGTCGGCCAGCTCCTCGACGGGGGTGGAGGCCGCGAAGTACGCCGGCAGGTCGGGATGGTCGATCAGCTCGCGGTACGCCCGGTGCGACTGCGCGGACACCAGCGCCATGACCGCGTCCCACGTCCCGAGCTGGGCCGGGTCGGCGCGCGGGCCCTGGTGCAGCACCGTCGCCTCGAGGGTCGCGGCGAGCAGCAGCGCGAGGTTCTCGCGCGCCAGCAGCGGCAGCAGGTACTTGTCGCTGATCACCTCGCCCTGCTCGGTCACCTTGATCTCGCCGTCGAGCACCCCCCAGGGCTGGGAGAGCACCGCGTCGTACGTCGGCCCGCCGCCGCGCCCGACGGTGCCGCCGCGGCCGTGGAAGAGCCGCAGCCGTACGCCGTGCTGGCGCGCCACGTCCCGCAACCGGCGCTGCGCGAGGTGGATCTCCCACTGCGAGGTCGTGATGCCAGCGTCCTTGCAGGAGTCGGAGTAGCCGAGCATGACCTCCTGCACGTCGCCGCGCAGCGCTACGAGCTCGCGGTACGCCGGTACGTCGAGCAGCCCGGCCAGCAGGTCCCCGGCGGCGCGCAGCTCGTCGACGGTCTCGAGCAGCGGTACGAACCCGATCCGCGCCACCCCGCCGACCAGGTCGAGCAGCCCCGCCTCGCGCGCCAGCACGACCGCGGCGAGCACGTCGTCGACGCCCTTGGTCATCGAGATCACGTAGCTCTCGCACGCCTGCGCGCCGTGCCGGTCCAGCAGCTCGCGGATCGCCACGAACGTGCGGTACGTGGTCAGCGCGGGGCCGTCCAGCGGCGGCGGCGTGGCCGCGAGCGGCCGGCGCGCGGTGAGCTCCTTGGCGAGCAGCCGGGTGCGGTGCTCGCGCGGCAGGTCGGCGTACCGCCAGCCCTGCTCACCCAGCCGGTCGACGAGCGCGCCGACCGCGACGTGGTGGGCCTCGGCGTGCTCGCGCACGTCGAGGGTCGCCATCGACAGCCCGAGCGCGGCGACGGTGCGGATCGTCCGGGTGACGATCCCGCGGGCCGCGAGCTCACCGCGGTTGGCGAGCAGCGAGTCGCGTACCAGCAGCAGCTCGCCGAGCAGCTCGGCGGTGTCGACGTAGTCGTGGCCGGGCCGGTGCGGGCCGCCGTGGGTGGCGCGGTCGCGGGTGGCGAGCAGCTTGTGGCGGATGCAGGTGAGCTTGAGCCGGTACGGCTCCTCGGCGTTGATGCGCCGGAAGCGCGGGTCCAGCCCCTGCAGGGTGGCGAGGTCGGCGTCCAGGGAGGCCTGCAGCTCGGGGGTGACCTGGGCGATCCGCTCGCTGATCGACAGCTCGCCGGTGAGCCGGTCCAGCACCGGCAGCAGTGCGCGTACGCCCTGGATCCGCAGCAGGTCGCTGACCCGGCCGGTGACCTCGGGGGTGACGTACGGGTTGCCGTCCCGGTCGCCGCCGATCCACGAGCCGAACGAGAGCGGCTGCGCGTCGGGGGCCAGCTCCACCCCGACCGTGCGCAGTGCGGCGGCGGCGCGGTCCAGGACGTCGGGCAGCGGGCCGTGCGCGAGCCCGTCCAGGTAGTACTGCGCCCCGCGCGCCTCGTCCATCACCTCCGGGCGCTCCAGGCGCAGCTCGTCGGTCTGCCACAGCAGCTCGACGAGCTCGGCCGCGCGGGCCTCGGTGGCCGGGTCGTCCAGGGCGTGCGCCTCGGGCGAGGCGTCGATCGCGTCGGCCAGGCCCCGCAGCTTGAGCAGCACCGAGCGGCGGGCCGCCTCGGTGGGGTGGGCGGTGAACACCGGCCGGGCCCCGATCCGCCCGACCGCGGCGCTGACCTCGGCCAGGTCGGTACGCCCCTGCGCGAGCGCCTCGGCGATGCGCGCTGCGGAGCGGGCCAGCGGGTCGTGCGGGGCGGCGCGCAGGTCACGGCCGCGGTGCACCTGCTCGGCGACGTTGGCCAGGTGGAAGTACGCCGAGAACGCCCGGGCGAGCTGGATCGCGGTCGGCAGGTCGGCCTGCGAGAGCAGCGCCACGGTGCGCTGCAGGTCGGTGCGCGCGGTACGGCGTACCTGCTCCACCTGCGCCAGCAGCCCCTCGCCCTCCTGCCGTACCAGGGTCTGGCCGAGCAGCTCGCCGAGCCGGCGGATGTCGGCGCGCAGCGGCGCGTCGTCAGCGGGCGAGGACACGGGAGTCGACCCTACCGACCGGCCCCGGCGTGCTCCGCGTTGATCATGACGTCGTACGCCCTACTCCCCGTTGATCATGACGTCGTGGGTCGCTAACCGCGTTTCGGACCCACGACGTCATGATCAACGGGGCGGCACGGGGGCGGCGGGCGGTCAGAGGTCGACGACGGCCGGGGCGGCCACGGACCGGCGGGCCCGGACCAGCAGCCGGGCGACGACGTCGACGGCGACGAGCGCCACCAGACCCAGGGTGAAGGCGAGCAGCCCGCCGAGCGGGATCAGCGCGTACGACACGACGGTCACGAACGTCGCCGTACCGGGGATGGAGCGCAGCGTGCCGCGCAGCAGCACGGCCGCCGCCTGCGGGCCGTAGCCGTGGTGGGTCGCGGGCGCGACGACGGTGAGCACGACCGGCGCCCCGGCCAGTACGCCCGCCAGGCCGGCGCCGAGCAGCGGGGCGAGCGTGGTGAGGGTGAACACCAGCACGCCCGCGGTGAGCGCGCGCACCGGCAGGTCCCAGCGCGCCGGTCGCGGTACGCGTACCGCGGCGGCGGGGGCGGGCCAGGTCGCGAGCGCCACGACGACGGCGGCCACGACCACCACCAGGCGCAGCCACGTCGCCGCGACGAGTGAGAGCAGCAGCGGGCCCGCCACCGCGGCGACGAGCGCCACCGGAAGGGTGCGCCAGGCCGCACCGAGCCGCGCGGCGAGCCGGCCGTACGTGACGCAGAACAGCACGACCGACAGCAGCCCGGCGACGGTGCCCTGCGCGGCCGTCGTCGCCACCTGCGAGCCTTCGGTCAGCAGCAGCACGACCAGGAAGGGCCCGGCCTTCAGCGGCAGCCCGACGACCCGCCCCCCGATGCGGTGGCCGAACCGCTGCTGCACCAGCCCGGCGAGCAGCACGACCGCCGGGGTCAGCGCGATGCGCAGCAGGTAGACGGTCACGGCGTAGATCTTCCCACCCGCCGGCGGCTGGCTTGTCGCCTCGCGAAACGCGTTATCCCGTTACGCCCATTACGTGCTTGGGGCGGTGCATTTTGCGAGGGCGAGAGAGGGAGACGGCAATTGCGCGGTGGCGGTTTGCGTACATTGTGCGCGGCGTGCCATTGTTGGCGCGGCCGGTATTCCGCCCCCGGATGTTTCCGATTTTCTCGTCCACCGAACAGGAGCACGTGATGGCGCAAAAGGTGCAGGTCGTACTCGTCGACGACATCGACGGGAGTCCGGGCGACCAGACCGTGACGTTCTCCTATGCCGGGGTGTCGTACGAGATCGACCTTTCCGACGCGAATGCCGACAAGTTCGCCGACGCGTTGGCGCCGTACCTCGCGAATGCCCGCAAGGTGGGCGGTTCACGACGCGGCCGGCGGCGTGGTGCGGCTGCGCGTACCGGCGGCCCCTCGGCGAGCGACGTACGGGAGTGGGCGCGCAAGGAGGGCCTCGAGGTCAGCGAGCGCGGCCGGATCCCTGCGGACGTGCTCGAGCGGTACGAGGCCGCCCACTGAGCGACGCGCCGCGACCTCACCGCCCACCGGACGGTACGGTCCGGATCTGCCGCGGCGTGTTCACTCTGGGCGATGGCGCGGGCGGGCGGGAACACCGCCCGGCGTAGTCACGTTGCGCTCACCAAGAACCCGTGTGCGTGGCTGGCTAGCATGGAAGAGCAGCGTCGCCGCGGGGTGAGGAGAAGCGCACATGTTCGAGAGGTTTACCGACCGCGCGCGTCGGGTTGTCGTGCTGGCCCAGGAAGAGGCCCGCATGCTGAACCACAACTACATCGGCACCGAGCACGTCCTGCTCGGCCTCATCCACGAGGGCGAGGGAGTCGCGGCCAAGGCCCTGGAGTCTCTCGGCATCTCGCTGGAGGCCGTACGCCAGCAGGTCGAGGAGATCATCGGGCAGGGCCAGCAGGCTCCGTCCGGGCACATCCCGTTCACTCCGCGGGCCAAGAAGGTGCTCGAGCTCTCGCTGCGTGAGGCGCTGCAGCTCGGCCACAACTACATCGGCACCGAGCACATCCTGCTCGGGCTGATCCGCGAGGGCGAGGGCGTCGCCGCGCAGGTGCTGGTCAAGCTCGGCGCCGACCTGAACCGGGTCCGTCAGCAGGTCATCCAGCTGCTGTCCGGTTACCAGGGCAAGGAGCCGGCCGCCGCGGGCGGTCCCGCGGAGGGTACGCCGTCGACCTCGCTGGTGCTCGACCAGTTCGGCCGCAACCTCACCCAGGCGGCGCGGGAGAGCAAGCTCGACCCGGTCATCGGCCGCGAGCAGGAGATCGAGCGGGTGATGCAGGTGCTCTCCCGCCGTACCAAGAACAACCCGGTGCTGATCGGGGAGCCCGGCGTCGGCAAGACCGCGATCGTCGAGGGTCTGGCCCAGATGATCGTCAAGGGCGAGGTGCCCGAGACGCTCAAGGACAAGCACCTCTACACGCTCGACCTGGGCGCGCTCGTCGCCGGCAGCCGCTACCGCGGCGACTTCGAGGAGCGCCTGAAGAAGGTGCTCAAGGAGATCCGCACCCGCGGCGACATCATCCTGTTCATCGACGAGATGCACACGCTCGTCGGGGCCGGCGCCGCGGAGGGCGCGATCGACGCGGCGAGCATCCTCAAGCCGATGCTGGCGCGCGGTGAGCTGCAGACCATCGGTGCCACGACGCTCGACGAGTACCGCAAGTACGTCGAGAAGGACGCGGCGCTCGAGCGGCGTTTCCAGCCGATCCAGGTCAACGAGCCGACGTTGCCGCACACCATCGAGATCCTCAAGGGACTGCGTGACCGCTACGAGTCCCACCACCGGGTCTCGATCACCGACGCGGCCCTGGTCGCCGCGGCGACGATGGCCGACCGCTACGTCAGCGACCGGTTCCTGCCGGACAAGGCGATCGACCTGATCGACGAGGCCGGCTCGCGGCTGCGTATCCGCCGGATGACCGCGCCGCCGGACCTGCGCGAGTTCGACGAGCGGATCGCGGACGTACGGCGCGAGAAGGAGTCGGCGATCGACGCGCAGGACTTCGAGCGTGCCGCTTCGCTGCGGGACAAGGAGAAGAACCTGCTCGCCGAGAAGGCGACCCGCGAGCGGGAGTGGAAGGCCGGCGACATGGACGTCGTCGCCGAGGTCGACGAGGAGCTGATCGCCGAGGTACTCGCCGCCTCGACCGGCATCCCGGTGTTCAAGCTCACCGAGGAGGAGTCGGCGCGGCTGCTGAAGATGGAGGACGAGCTGCACAAGCGCGTCATCGGGCAGGCGCAGGCCATCAAGGCGCTCTCGCAGGCGATCCGCCGTACCCGCGCCGGGCTCAAGGACCCGAAGCGCCCCGGTGGTTCATTCATCTTCGCCGGCCCGTCCGGTGTCGGGAAGACCGAGCTGTCCAAGACGCTCGCGGAATTCCTGTTCGGTGACGAGGACGCGCTCATCCAGCTCGACATGAGCGAGTTCAGCGAGAAGCACACCGTGTCCCGGCTGTTCGGCTCTCCGCCCGGATATGTCGGTTATGAAGAAGGTGGCCAGCTCACCGAGAAGGTGCGGCGCAAGCCGTTCTCGGTGGTGTTGTTCGACGAGGTGGAAAAGGCTCACCCGGACATCTTCAACTCGCTGCTGCAGATCCTCGAGGACGGCCGGCTCACCGACAGTCAGGGCCGGGTCGTCGACTTCAAGAACACCGTCATCATCATGACGACGAACCTCGGTACGCGCGACATCTCCAAGGGCGTGAACCTCGGGTTCGCCGCGGGCGACGACACGATCTCGTCGTACGAGCGGATGAAGGCCAAGGTGCACGACGAGCTCAAGCAGCATTTCCGGCCGGAGTTCCTCAACCGCATCGACGACACGATCGTGTTCCACCAGCTCACGCCGGCGGAGATCGTGAAGATCGTGGACCTGATGGTCGCGAACCTCGACGCGCGGCTGCGGGACCGGGACATGGGCATCGAGCTCACCCAGCCCGCGAAGGAGCTGCTGGCCGAGAAGGGCTACGACCCGGTCCTCGGCGCTCGCCCGCTGCGGCGCACGATCCAGCGGGAGATCGAGGACCAGCTCTCGGAGAAGATCCTCTTCGGCGAGCTGAGCTCCGGGTCGATCGTGGTCGTCGACGCGGAGGGCGAGGGCGAGGAGCGCGGCTTCGTCTTCCGTGGCGAGGACAAGGCCGAGCTGCCCGACGAGATCCCGGTGGCGACCGCCGAGTCCGGCGAGTAGCGGGCTCGCGGTCGGCGCCCGACCGCGGATTTCATGATCGGGAGAACGAAACCGTAGTCGAACCGGGGTGATCCACCGGCTGTGCCGCACGCACGGCGGGCGATCGGCCGGGAAGGTTACGCGTTCGTTCTCCCGATCATGGTTCCGGGTCGTCCACAGCTCCGCCAGGTGTTCGCCGATCCACAGCGGAGCGTCCGGTCCGGCCGCCGGCCGGTCCGGTGGCGCACGCTGCGCTCGTGGAACGGGACGGGCCCGAACTGGCGCGCCGGGGTGAACTGCGCGCTCGTGGAGTGAGCGCATGGCGTGAGGCGCGGCTGGTCCGGACCGGGGAGTGGTCCCGGGTCTACGGCGACGTCGTAGCGGCCGGCCCGGCGGACGCCGAGGATGTGGTGCGCGCCGCGTTGCTCGCCGCTGCGCCGGACGTCGCGCTCACCGCCGAGAGCGGAGCCCAGCTCTGGCTGGACCGGACGCTGTCCTTCCCAGTCCAGCTGGCCGTCCCGCACGGCCGCCGATTCCCCGAGACGGCGCAGGTCCGGTTCCACCAGCTGCGCGAGTGGATACCTCCGGTGCGCTACCGCGACCTGCCCGTGCACCCGCCCGCGAAGGTCGCCGCCGCCGTCGCCGCCGGTACCGCGCGGGAGGCCGACCGGCGGGCGCTGGTGACCGCCCTGGTGCAGCGCGGCCTGACCACCGCGGGTGAGGTCGCCGCTGCCGCGGGCCGAACGCCACGACGGGTCCGCGGCCAGGTCCGCCGGCTGGTCGAGGAGGTGCTGGCCGGGGCCCATTCCGGCCCGGAGGCCGCGCTGTGGCGGCACATCGTGGAGGCACGGCTGCCGGTACCGGTGCTGAACCACCCGCTGCGCGGCGGCGCGCGCAGCCTCGACGGGTACCTCGCGCAGCTGGACGCGGGCTACGAGGTCCAGAGCACTACCCATCACGCCGGGACCTGGCGGGAGGACACCCGCCGGTTGTCCGAGATCGCTGGTCAGCGACGGGATCGTGCTGCTGCTGATCATGGTGGAGGACATCGAGCGACGCCCCGACTCGGTGCTGCGGGATCTGGAGGGGTTCTGGCGCAACCGGGCTGCCGAGCTCCATCGCCCGTACCCGCGCTTCGTGGCACCGCCGCAGTGGCGCCCGGCTGGTGGGCCGCAACCATGATCAGGAGAACGAGAACGTAGTCGGTCGACGAGATATCGGTCGAATCCGGGGTCCGCGGCGTGGGTGCCGCCGGTTCGACTACGCGTTCGTTCTCCCGATCATGGTCAAGGCGCGTGGTCGACCCGCTGGCCACGCTCTGAGACCCGACGTCACTGTCCTGGTGGCGGTGTACGGGCCGTTTCGGGCCGGATTCTCCACCACCAGGACAGTGACGTCGGTAGGTCAGCGGGGGAGGGCGTACGTGCCGTCGGGCAGCGGGTCGGCCAGGCCGTCGGCGACCAGGCCGTCGAGGGCGCGGGCGCGCTGCGCGGCGTCGGGCCACACCGCGTCGAGGCGCGCGGCCGGTACCGGGTGCTCGCTGGTGCGCAGCTCGGCCAGCAGCAGGCCGCGGACCTGACGGTCGGTCCCGGCGAACCGCTGCGGGCGCCGGCGCGGACCGTCGTACGCCGGCCGGCCCGCGAGCCGCCACTCGCATCGGGACGCGACCGGGCAGGACCCGCACGCCGGGTTCCTGGCCGTGCACACCAGCGCACCGAGCTCCATCACCGCCGCCGCCCACTGCGCGGCCGCGGCGTCGTCCTGCGGCGCGAGCGCGTCCGCCGCGGCGCGCTCGCCGACCGTCACCGACGGGCCGGGTGCCGCTCGGCCGTGGAGCACCCGGGCGAGCACCCGGCGCACGTTGGTGTCGAGCACGACCGCGCGACGGCCGTACGCGAACGCGAGCACCGCGGACGCCGTGTAGTCGCCGACCCCGGGCAGCGCGCGTAGCGCCTGATACGTGTCGGGGACCTGCCCGCCGTGCTCGGCGACGCAGGCCCGCGCCGCGGCGGCCAGCCACAGCGCCCGCCGCGGGTACCCGAGCCGGCCCCAGGCGCGGATGACCTCGTCCGCCGGCGCAGCGGCGAGGGCCGCCGGCCGCGGCCACCGCGTCACCCAGTCCCGCCACACCGGCAGCACCCGGGCGACCGGGGTCTGCGCGAGCATCACCTCGGAGACCAGCACCCCCCAGGGCGTACGGTCCGCCGCCCGCCACGGCAGGTCGCGGGCGTGCCGGGCGTACCAGTCGAGCACCGCGGGTACGAGGGGAGCGAGCACCGCCGCAGTACAGCAGGAACGCGCCACGCCCGCGGCGGCGGCCGGTAGCGTTCGCCCGGTGAGCAGCGTCATCCGCCCGGTCGGCCCGCAGCCGCCCGCCGTGTACTGGGTACGGCGGGTGGTCACGCTCGTCGTGCTGGCGGCGGTGGTCGCCGGTGTCGTCTGGTTCCTCGGCGGCCGCGGCAGCGGCGACCCCGGCCCGGACGGCGCCGCCCCCGCCACCTCGATGACGCCCGGCCCGACCCGTACCAGCACCCCGACCACCAGCACGAGCCCCACGCCCACCAAGACCCGTACCAAGGCGCCCGACACGTCGCCGACGACGACCACCTCGCCGAGCCGCTCCGGCACCCACGTCGCAGCCTGCCGCGACAAGGACATCAAGGTGACCGCGTCCACGGACGCCGCGACCTACCGGGTCGGTGACACCCCGGCGCTGCGGATGCGGATCACCAACGTGTCGGACACGTCCTGCCGGCGCGACGTCGGCTCGGCGCCCAACGAGCTGATCGTGAACAAGGGCACCACGCGCTTCTGGTCCAGCGACGACTGCAACCCGCGCGGTACGTCCGACGTGGTCGTGCTCGCGCCCGGGCAGGCGTACTCGGTCAGTCTCACCTGGCTCGGCGAGGGCTCCTCACGCGGCTGCCCGGCCGACCCGCCGGAGGCGGACGCCGGCTCGTACAGCCTCGTCGGGCGCAACGGCGACGTGCTCTCCGCCCCCGCCCGGTTCTCGCTGACCTGAGCGCCCAAGTCGCTCAAGCGGCCCGGCGCACCTGTCGATCTGACCCGTACACCTTCGCGTGACCGGGCAGCTCCGCGCGGACCCGCTCCACGGGTGTTGCGATGAGGAGGTACGCGTGCTGCAGGCGTCGCCGCCCGCGGGCACCGGGACACGCGGCGCAGGCGTACCTGACCGCGCGCTAGAGGTCGTCGTCGTCGCGGCGACCCGGGTACGCCAGACCCGCCTGCAACGCCTGCTGGAACTGGCCGGGGTCGCCGTCCTCGGCCAGGCCCGCGACAGTGACGGCACCCTCGAACTGCTCGCCCGGGTGCAGCCGCACGTGCTCGTGCTCGACCTGCCACCGCACGCCGGCGGGCTCGAGCTCGTCGAACGGCTGATGGCCCGGCGCCCGCTGCCCATCGTGCTCACCGGGGCGGCCGCGGTAGACCCGGGCGCCAGCCTCGCGCTCGGCGCCGTCGACGTCCTCTCGCCGCAGGAGGAGGGCGGCCCGCCCGCCGACCAGGCGCTGCGGCTGCTGCGCCACCTGCAGGTGGCCAGCCGGGTACGGGTCATCACCCACCCGCGCGGCCGGCTGCCCAGCCGCCGTACCGCGGACACTCCCGAGCACCCGGGGCAGCCCGGCACCGGCGCGGTACGCGCGCCCGGCCCCGGCCCGATCGTCGCGATCGGCGCCTCGACCGGCGGACCACCGGCACTTGCCACCCTGCTCGCCGCGCTGCCCGCGGACCTGCCGGCGCCGGTCGTCGTCGTGCAGCACATGGCGGACGGCTTCGTCGCGAGCCTCGCCACCTGGCTCGGCGGCGTGTCCAACTGCCCGGTCAGCGTCGCCGAGGACGACCAGCGGCTGGTCCCGGGCCGGGTCGTCATCGCCCCGAGTCATGCCAACCTCGAGCTCGGCGCCGGCGGGCGCGTACAGCTGACCGCGCCCCGACCGGGCCAGCTGCACGTGCCGGAGGTCGACACCACCTTCCTGTCGGTCGCCGAGCGGTACGGAGCGCGGGCCGTCGGCGTCCTGCTCACCGGCATGGGCCGCGACGGCGCGGTCGGGCTGCGCGCGATGCGCGACGCCGGGGCGTACACCATCGGCCAGGACGAGCAGTCGTGCGCCGTGTGGGGCATGCCGGCCGCGGCCCGGTCCCTGGGCGCGGTACGCGCGGAGCTGCCGCTCGCGCAGATCGCCGAGGCGATCGCCACCGCCGTGGCCAAGATCGCCGTACCGGCGCGGGAGCCGGCATGAACCTGATGGCCGCCTCGCGCCCCCGCGAGCTCTCCGACAGCGAGTACGTCGCGCTCTGCGGCTACCTGGCGAGGGAAGCGGGGCTGGTCTTCGACGGCAGCCGCCGCACCGCGCTGTCCGCGATCGTCACCGACCGGCTGATCGCGACGGGCGCGGCGGACGTCGGCGCGTACCTGGCCTACGTGGCGCGTTCGGCCGCCGCCGACGCCGCGACCGAGCGCCAGGCGCTGCTCGACGCGGTGACCATCCCGGAGACCCACTTCTTCCGCAATCCCCCGCAGATGACGGCCCTGCGGGAGCGGCTGCTCCCCGAGCTGATGCGCCGCGCCGTCGCCCGCGGCCGGCCGCTGGCCGTGTGGAGCGCCGGCTGCTCGACCGGCGAGGAGCCGTACTCCCTGGCGATCCTGGCTGCGGAGGTCGCCGCCGAGCTCGGCGCCGGCCCGCCGGTCCAGGTGCTGGCCACCGACGTCTCGAGCCGGGCGATCGCGGCGACCGAGCGGGCCCGCTACGCCGGGCGCTCGCTCTCCTACACGTCCCCGGCGATGCTCGAGCGGTGGTTCCGCCCGCTGCCGGACGGGTCGTACGAGGTGGCGCCCGAGCCGCGCGCGCTCGTCACCACCCGGCTGCACAACCTGGTGACCGAGCCGGCGCCGGCGCCCGAGGGCTCGCTCGACCTGATCGTCTGCCGCAACGTCACCATCTACTTCAGCCGCGACACCATGCGCGAGCTCGTCGGGCGGATGCACCGGGCGCTGGCACCGGGCGGGTACCTCGTCGTCGGGCACGCCGAGACGCTGTGGCAGGTCACCGACGCGTTCACGCTCGTCTCGCTCGGTGACGCGTTCGCGTACCGCAAGGACACCCCGGCCGACCTCTCCGAGCCGGTCGTGCAGACCCCGCCGCGCCGGACCCGCCCCGCAACCCCGCGGGTGCGTCGCCGTACCGCCGAACGCCCGGCACCCCGCCCGGTGCCGCCGCCGGACGACCTGCCCGACCCGGACGGCGCGGGGACGCTGCTCGCGCAGGCGCGCCTCGCCATGGACCAGGCGCGGTACGCCGAGGCGGCCCGGCTCGCCGAGCAGGCCGCCGCCGCCTCGCCGTTCGAGGTCCGCGCATACGTCGTCGAGGGCACCGCCCGCACCACGGTCGGCGACGACCGCGGCGCGCTCATCGCGCTGCGCAAGGCGGTCTACCTGTCCCCGCGCGCGGGGGACGCGCGGTTCCTGCTGGCCGGGGCGCTCGCCCGGTGCAGCGAGCCGGCGGCGGCGGCCCGCGAGTACCGCGCGGCGGCCGCGACCCTGCCGGGCACGCCACCGGCGGACCTGGCTCCGTTGCTCGACGGGTGCGACACGCAGGAGCTCGTCGCGCTGTGCCGCCGGCTCGCCGACGAGTGCGAGCGCCGGGCCGGCAGCGAGGAAGGAGGCCCGGGATGATCGACGGTTACGTGATGTTCGAGGTGGGCGCGACGACCTTCGCGGTCGCCGTCGTCTCGGTACGGGAGGTGCTGCGCGTCTCGGACGTGCAGCTGCTGCCCAGCAGCGAGCGCACCGTCGCCGGCCGCGAGCTGGCGCTCGTGGACGCCCGCGGACGCGCCGTACCGGTGCTCGACCTGCGCCGAGACGCGGACCTGGCGGGGGACGTGCTGCTCGCACGGGAGGACGACCGCGCCGGACTGGTCGTCGACCGCGTGACGGCGGTCGTACGACCGGGCGAGCTCAGCGCCGAGACCGCGCCCGAGCTCGCGTTGCCGTCGTACGCGGTGGGGCTGTTGCGCCCTGCCGATGGCGGCCCGCCGGTGCTGCTCGTCACGCTGCCCGCCGTCGCGTCCGCCACCGACGAGCCGGACCGCTCCGAGCCGGCGCTGGGCGAACCGGTCCTGCACGCGGGCTGAGCGACCGCGGGACCCGGCCAGCCGGCCCGACCGGTGTTGGCGGGTCAGTGCGGGGTTTACCTGCCGTACGCCCGCCACTCCTGGGGCGGACTGGTGTTGGCGGGTCAGCGTGGGGTTTACCTGCCGTACGCCCGCCATTCCTGGGGTCGTCGGGTGTTGGCGGGTCAGTGCGGGGTTTACCTGCCGTACGCCCGCCATTCCTGGGGTCGTCGGGTGTTGGCGGGCCAGCGGGGGGGTTTAGCTCCCGTACGCCCGCCATTCCTGGGGCCGACGGGTGTTGGCGGGTCAGCGCGGGGTATATCCCCCGTACGCCCGCCATTCTCGGGGCCGACCGGTGTTGGCGGGTCAGCGTGGGGTTTACCTGCCGTACGCCCGCCATCCCTGGGACGGCCGGTGTTGGCGGGTCAGCGCGGGGTTTAGCCCCCGTACGCCCGCCACTCATGGGCCGACGGGTGTTGGCGGGTCAGTGCGGGGTTTAGCCCCCGTACGCCCGCCACTCACGGGCCGACTGGTGTTGGCGGGTCAGCGTGGGGTTTACCTGCCGTACACCCGCCATTCCTGGGGTCGTCGGTGTTAGCGGGCCAGCGCGGGGTCTGCAGGCTGCGTACGCCCGCCGATCACGTCCCTGCCGGTTCAGACGTAGCGTTCGAGGATGCTCGACTCGGCCAGCCGGGACAGCCCCTCGCGGATGGAGCGCGCCCGGGTCTCGCCGACCCCCTCCACGTGCTGCAGGTCGTCGATGCTCGCGGCGAGCAGCTTCTGCAGGCTCCCGAAGTGATCGACGAGCCGGTCGAGGACCACGTCGGGCAGCCGTGGCACCCGGGCGAGCAACCGGAACCCGCGCGGGGAGATCGCCTGGTCCAGCGAGTCGTTCGACCCGCCGAGCCCGATGGCGCGCGAGACAAGCGAGACGTCGAGCAGCTCGGTGCCCGGTACGGCATCGAGCGCCTCGAAGGCCTCGGCCAGGCTGCGGGCGCGCCGGCCGGTCGTCGGCAGGTAGTCGCGCAGCACCAGCTCGCGGTCCGCCTCGACCCCGGCGACCAGCTCGTCGACCTGCAGCGAGAGCAGCCGCCCGTCCGCGCCGAGCTCGACGACGTAGCCGTCGAGCTCGCGGGAGATCCGGCGCACCATCTCGAGGCGCTGGACCACGCTCGCGACGTCGCGGACGGTGACCAGGTCCTCGATCTCGAGGGCGGAGAGGGTCCCGCTCACCTCGTCCAGGCGCATCTTGTAGCGCTCCAGCGTGGCGAGCGCCTGGTTGGCCCGGGACAGGATCGCGGCGGAGTCCTCGAGGACGTAGCGGCGCCCGGCGACGTACAGGGCGATGATGTTCATCGACTTGCTGACACTGATGACCACGAAGTCGGTCTGCTTGGCGACCCGGTCGGCGGTGCGGTGGCGGGTGCCCTGCTCGTCGGTGGGGATGTCCGGGTTGGGCAGCAGCTGTACGGCCGCGCGCAGCAGCTTGGTCGCCGCCGCGTCGCAGATCACCGCGCCGTCCATCTTCGAGAGCTCGCGCAGCCGTTGCGCGGTCAGGTCGACGTCGAGGCGGAAGCCGCCGCTGGCCATGTCCTCGACGACCTTGTCGATGCCCAGTACCACCAGCCCGCCGGTACGGCCGCGCAGGATCCGCTCCAGCCCGTCACGCAGCACGGTTCCCGGCGCGACCTGCGCGACGGCGGCGCGGAGCCGGGCGTCGGGGTCGGGGATCGGCTTGTCCGTGGGTGACACGGGACTCTCCTGTCATCGGCTACGGCGTGTCGGGCCCCGGTCAGGTGCGCGCCGCAGTCACGGCGATCCTATCGAGCCGCGTGCAGCGCCCGGCGCACGAAGGAGCGCGGCTCGCGCGGCCCCGCTCCTGCGCATCGCGAGGTCAGCGGTCCGTGCCGGTGGCCAGCAGCAGCTCGAACGCCTCGGCGACGTGGGTGACCTCGCGTACGGCAAGGCCCTCCGGGCCCGGGCCGGAGTCGGGCGGGACGAGCGCGAAGCCGAAACCGAGCCGGGCCGCCTCGGCGAGCCGGCGCGCGGTGCCGGTGACCCGGCGGATCTCACCGGACAGCCCGACCTCCCCGAACGCGACGAGCCGGGGGTGCACCATGCGGTTGCCGTGGCTCGAGCCGACGGCGAGCGCGATCGCGAGGTCGGCGGCCGGCTCGCGCAGCCGTACGCCGCCGACCGTCGCGGTGTAGAGCTCGTTGCGCGCGCCGATGAACAGCCGCTGCTTGTCGAGCACCGCCGTCACCATCGCGACGCGCGCGGTGTCCAGCCCGGAGCTCTGCCGGCGCGGGCTGGGGACGTTCGTCCCGACGGTCAGCGCCTGCACCTCCGCGAGCAGCGGCCGGGTCCCTTCCAGCGCGACCGTCACGCAGCTGCCGGGCGCCGGCGCGGAGCGCTGGGTCAGGAACAGCCCGGTCGGGTCGGGCATCCCCCAGATGCCGTCCTCGGCGAGCTCGAAGCAGCCGACCTCGTCGGCCGGGCCGTAGCGGTTCTTCAGCGCCCGCACCAGCCGGAGCCGCGCGTGGCGGTCGCCCTCGACGTGCAGTACGACGTCGACGAGGTGCTCGAGGGTGCGCGGGCCGGCGACCGAGCCCTCCTTGGTGACGTGCCCGACGATGATCGTCGCCATGCCGCGCGCCTTGGCGGCGCGGATCAGCGCGGCGGTGACCTCGCGGACCTGGGTCACGCCGCCGGCGCTGCCCTCGACCTCCGCCGCGGCGACCGTCTGCACGGAGTCGACGACCAGCAGGCCCGGGGACACCGCCTCGACGTGGCCGAGCACCGCCGCCAGGTCGGTCTCGGCCGCCAGGAACAGGTGGGGGGAGAGGGAGCCGACGCGGTCGGCCCGCAGCCGTACCTGGGCGGCGGACTCCTCGCCCGTGACGTAGAGCGCCCGGTGCCCAGGATCCCCGCAGCGCGCGGCGACCTCGAGCAGCAGCGTCGACTTGCCCACGCCCGGCTCTCCGGCCAGCAGCACGACCGACCCGGGGACCAGGCCGCCGCCGAGCACGCGGTCGAGCTCGTCGAGACCCGTCGGTCGTGCCACCGCGGCCTCGGTCCCGACCTCGCCGATCGGTCGTGCAGGCTCGGTGACCGGCCCGGGCCGGATCTCGCGCAGCTTGGGAGCGCCCACCTCCTCCACGCTTCCCCAGGCCTGGCACTCCCCGCACCGGCCGACCCACTTGCCGGTGCTCCACCCGCACTCCGCGCACCGGTACGCCGGTGCGCTCCTGCTCTTCGTCACGCCCGGCACGTTAGAGGGCAGCACCGACAACGCCGAGAAGCGCGCCGAGAACACCCCGGTAACACCGGCAACACGACAACACCGGCCATACCGACAGCGCAGCGCCCCGTACCGCGCGTTGCGGTACGGGGCGCCGGTGATGGATGCCGCTCGGGTCAGGCGCTCTGCGCCTCGACCTCGGTGTGCTTCTCGGTGGTCTCGGTGTTCTCGGTGTCGCCGGTGGTCTCGACGGCGGCGAGCTGGGGCGTGTCCCCGCCCTTGGTCACCGTGATCCGGCGGGCGTCGTTGCGCGCGTACGCGTCCGTGACCCGCACCGTGAGCACGCCGTTGTCGTACGAGGCGCGCAGCGCGTCGGCGCTCACGTGCGCCGGCAGCGTGAAGCTGCGCCGGAACGCGCCGTACCGCACCTCGCGCAGCGTGCGGCCCTCGGCCTGCTCGGCACGCTCGTCACGGCGCTCGCCGCTCACCACCAGCCGGCCGCGGTCCAACTCCACCGTCACGTCGCGGTCCGGGTCGAGGCCGGCGAGGTCCAGGCGGACCAGCGCGTCGTCGCTGTCGCGCTCCACGTCGGCGGACGGGGTGAACCCGGTGGCTGGCGTGAACGCCGACCTCACGATCGCGTCGAAGTCGGCGAACGGGTCGCGTCGGGTCCAGAGCGAGAGTGTGCTCATTGGTTGTCCTCCTCGGAAATGTCAGCGGGGAGTCGATCGACTCCTACTTGACATAACGTCGAAGCGGCGGTGGGCATTCCCGCCGGGTCGTGGCCGACCGTCAGGGGTCGGCAGGGTGCGGCGCGTGGCCGGGCAGCGGCGCCGGCCGGCGCCCGCGCCCGCTGGCCGTCGGGCGGGAGCGGGCGGCCGCGATGGCCGCCTCGCGCGCCTCGCAGTGCCGTACCAGCTCGTCGTACGCGGGTTGCCCCATCAGCGCGACGAGCGTCGCTCGTTCGGTCACGTAGACGGGGTCGGACGCGGTGTGCGCGATCGGGTCGCCGGTGCAGTACCAGTCGAGGTCGTGCCCGCCCGGTCCCCAGCCGCGCCGGTCGTACTCGCCGATCGAGACGACGAGCACCTCGGTGTCGTCCGGGCGCGTCACGCGTTCGTAGCTGCGCCGGATGGGCAGCTGCCAGCACACGTCCGGCTTCGTCTCGGTGATCTCGCGGCCGGTACGCAGTGCGAGCCCGTGCAGGGCGCAGCCTTCACCGCCCGGAAAACCCTTGCGGTTGAGGAAGATACAGGCGCCGTCCACCACCCGGGTCTTGCGTGCGCCGTCCTCGTCGGTCTCGACGATCCCACCGCCGGCGCCCTTGCGGCGGGCGGTACGCGCGTACTGCCAGTGCTCCTCGTCGAGCTGCTCGGCCCACCGGCGGGTGCGCTTCTCGTCGGCCTTGTCCGAGAAGTGCGCGCCGAGCGTGCAGCAGCCCGCGTCTGGCTGCGAGCGGTCGATGCCTTTGCAGCCGCGGCCGAAGATGCACGTCCACCGGGACGTGAGCCAGGTCAGGTCGCAGCGGAACACCTGGTCGGCGTCGGTCGGGTCGGGGAACTCCACCCAGGCGCGGGGGAAGTCGAGCGGCACCTCGGGCACCCGCCGACCCTACGTCGTACGCCCCGGCATCCCGCAGCCGCAACAGCAGCCGCCCCATCACCAATGTCCGCGACCCGCTCGCGAGACGCCTGTCCCGCCGTTGGAGGCGGGACAGAACGGAGGCCAAACAGCACGGTAGCGTCGTATCCATGCGCCTCGGAGTGCTCGACGTGGGGTCGAACACCGTGCACTTTCTCGTCGTCGACGCGCACCCCGGTGCCGCGCCCCTGCCGGCGCACGCCAGCAAGCTCGAGCTGCGGCTGGCCCAGCGGGTCGACGACGACGGCCGGGTCGGGGCCGCTGTCGTCGACGAGTTGTGCGCGTTCGTCGCCGAGTCGCTGCGGTCGGCCGACGACCTGGGGGTCACCGAGATCACCGCGTTCGCGACCTCGGCGGTACGCGATGCCCGCAACGGCGCGAAGGTGATCCGGGCCGTACAGGAGCGGACCGGGGTCGAGTTGCGTGCGCTCGCCGGCGAGGAGGAGGCGCGCCTGACGTTCCTCGCGGTGCGCCGGTGGTACGGCTGGTCCAGCGGGCGGCTGCTCGTCGTGGACATCGGCGGCGGCAGCCTCGAGCTCGCCGCCGGTGAGGACGAGGCGCCTTCGGTCGCGCTGTCGCTGCCGCTCGGTGCCGGGCGGTTGACCCGCGGCCGGTTCCACAGCGATCCGCCCGGCGAGCAGGAGGTACGCGAGCTGCGTACCCGGGTGCGGGTGGACGTCGCCGAAGTCGTCTCGCCCCTGGCCCGCGTCGGGCGTCCACTGCACGCGGTGGGCACGAGCAAGACGTTCCGCCAGCTGGCGCGCATCGCGGGGGCCGCGCCGAGCAGCGAGGGTCCGTACGTCCGGCGCGAGCTGCGCCGGAGCGACCTGCACACCTGGTTGCCCAAGCTCGCGGCCATGACGGCCGCCGAGCGCGCGCTGATCCCGGGGGTGAGCGAGGGTCGTGCCGAGCAGCTGGTGGCGGGTGCTGTCGTCGCGGAGGCAGTGATGGACCTGCTGGACGTGCCGGCGGTGGAGATCGCGCCGTGGGCGCTGCGGGAAGGTGTCATCCTGCGGCGGCTGGACACCCTCGCGCCGGCCGGCCGCGACGGGCAGGAACCGTGACGGCCGACGCGGTGCAGGACGCGCCGGCCATCACCGGGCTCACCGCCGAGCAGGTCGCCGAGCGGGTGGCGGCCGGTCAGACCAACGTCGTACCGGACACGCACTCGCGCAGCTTCGCGAGCATCCTGCGCGCCAACACGCTCACCTACTTCAACCTGCTGATCGGCGTGCTGTGGGTGCTGATGCTGCTGTCGGCACCGCTGATCGACTCGCTGTTCGGGTTGGTGATCGTCGTCAACACCGGCATCGGCGTGTTCCAGGAGTGGCGTGCGGCGCGCACGCTCGCCCGGCTCTCGGTGATCGGGCAGGTGCGGCCCACGGTGCGCCGCGACGGCCGCGAGGTCGAGGTGGCGCCGGCGGAGCTGGTCCTCGACGACGTCGTGGTGCTGCGGTTGGGCGACCAGCTGCTCGTCGACGGCGAGGTGCTGGCGAGCGACGGGCTGGAGATCGACGAGTCGCTGCTTACCGGCGAGGCCGACCCGGTGGGCAAGACCGCCGGTGACGAGGCGATGTCCGGGTCGTTCGTCGTCGCCGGCGGCGGCGTGATGCGCGCGACGAAGGTGGGCCGCGACTCGTACGCCGCCGGGCTCGCCGAGCAGGCCCGCCAGTTCTCCACCACCCGCTCGGAGCTGGCCGGCTCGATCCAGCGCTTCATCCGGCTGGTGTCGTACGCGCTGGTGCCCATCGGCGTGCTGCTGTTCGTCTCGCAGTTCCGCACCAACGACGGGCGGATCCGCGACGCCATCGCCGGCACGGTGCCCGGGGTCGTGACGATGGTGCCCGAGGGGCTGGTGCTGCTCACCTCGATCGCGATGGCTGTCAGCGTGATCCGGCTGGCCCGTAAGCGCGCGCTCGTACAGGAGATGCCCGCGGTCGAGGTGCTCGCCCGGGTGGACGTGGTGTGCGTGGACAAGACCGGCACGCTGACGGCGCCGGGCATGCACCTGCGCGAGGTCGTCCCGCTGTCCGATCCGGATGAATGTGGCAGGAGTCCGTCAAGAACGGACTCCTGCCACATTCATCCGGAACTGGAGGAGGTGCTGGGGGCGATCGCGGCGGCCGAGCCGGACCCGAACCCGACGTTGGCGGCGATCGCCGAGGCGTACCCCGACGGGGGATCCTGGCGGCTGGACGACGCGGTGCCGTTCTCGAGCGCGCGCAAGTGGTCCGCCGCGACGTTCGAGGAGCACGGCTCGTACGTCATCGGCGCCCCCGAGCTGCTGCTCGCCGCCGACGACCCGGTACGCGAGCGCGCCGACGGGTACGCGGGCGGCGGCGCACGGGTGCTGCTGCTCGCCTCCTCCGCCGACCGGCCCTCGGTGGCGGACGGCCCGGGACGGCTCACCCCGCTCGCGCTGCTCGTCATCGACCAGCAGCTGCGCCACGACGCGGCCGACACCGTGCAGTACTTCCAGGACCAGGGCGTCACCGTCAAGGTGATCTCCGGGGACAACCCGGTCACCGTGGGCGCGATCGCCAAGGCCGCCGGCATCCCGCAGTCCGGCCCGCCGGTCGACGCCCGCGAGCTGCCCGAGGACGACGCCGCGCTCGAGGCGGCCGTGGACGGGTCGCACGTCTTCGGCCGGGTGACCCCGGCGCAGAAGCGGGCGATGGTCGGCGCGTTGCAGCGCCGCGGCCACACCGTCGCGATGACCGGCGACGGCGTCAACGACGTGCTCGCCCTCAAGGACGCCGACCTCGGCATCGCGATGGGCTCCGGCGCCGGCGCGACCCGCGCCGTGGCGCAGATCGTGTTGCTGGACGACCAGTTCTCGGTCATGCCCTCGGTCGTCGCCGAGGGCCGCCGGGTCCTGGGCAACATCGAGCGGGTGTCGGACCTCTACCTGACCAAGAGCTTCTACGCGATGGTCGTCTCGGTCACCACGGTGCTGCTGCAGGTCCCGTTCCCGTTCCTGAACCGGCACCTGACCCTCGTCACCGCGTTCACCATCGGCATCCCCTCGTTCTTCCTCGCGCTGATGCCGAACACCGAGCGGTTCCGCAAGGGTTTCTTCAAGCGGGTCGTCGTCTTCGCGCTGCCGGCCGGCGTGACGTGCGCGCTGTCGGCGTACGCCTCGTACGGGCTCGCGCTCGCCGCCGGCAGCGACACCGCGATGGCGCGGGCCTGTGCGTCGTACACCCTGTTCGTCGTCGCCTGGTGGGTCCTCGTGCTGGTCGCCCGGCCGTGGAGCCCGCTGCGCATCCTGATCTGCCTGGCCATGGTCGCCGGGTTCGCGGGCGTGGTGCTGATCCCGTTCCTCAACCGGCTGTTCTCGCTGAACGTCGGCGCGGACCGCACCGCGCTGCTCGCCCTCGGCGTCGGGGTCGTCGGTGCCGCCGTCGTCACGGTCGTACGGCTCGCGGTACGCCGCTGGCGCGACCCGGTCCCGGCCGGCTTCACCCGGATCACCTGATGTCCGCGGCGCTGGTGACCCTGTCGACCGCGTCGACCTACCCCGACTCGACAGCGGCGGCGTTCGAGGTGGCGGCCCGGCTCGGTTTCGACGGGGTCGAGGTCATGGTCGGCACCGACGCCGACTCCCAGGACCCCGACGCGTTGCAGCGGCTCGCCGACCGCTACCAGGTACGGATCACCAGCGTCCACGCCCCGTGCCTGCTCATCAGCCAGCGGGTGTGGGGCAGCGAGCCGTGGCCCAAGCTCGAACGGGCCCGCCGCGCCGCCGAACAGCTCGGGGCCGACACTGTCGTGGTGCACCCCCCGTTCCGCTGGCAGCGCGACTACGCCCGGGAGTTCGTCACGGGGATCGAGCGGATGGCGCAGGAGACCGCCGTACGGTTCGCGGTAGAGAACATGTTCCCCTGGCGTGCCGCCTCCCGCGCGTTCGCCGCGTACTCCCCGGGCTGGGACGTGCGCGACGAGGACTACCGGCACACCACGCTGGACCTCTCGCACACCTCGGTCTCGGGCAGCGACGCGCTCGCGATGGCGCACGACCTGGGCGAGCGGCTGGTCCACGTGCACCTCGCCGACGGCACCGGGCTGGCCCGCGACGAGCACCTGGTTCCCGGGCGCGGGGAGCAGCCGTGCGCCGAGCTGCTGCAGGGCCTGGCCGCCGACGGTTTCGCCGGTCAGGTGGTCGTCGAGATCAGCACCCGGCGCGCCGCCAACCGCGACGAGCGGGAGGCCGACATCCGCGAGTCGCTGCACTTCGCGCGTACCTGGCTGGGGCAGGCCGCATGAGCACCGCCGACGAGGTCCGCCGCTCGGTGCTCGACGCCGCCCGCTCGGCGTACGCCGCTCGCGGCTTCCTCGGTACGAGCATCCGGGGCGTGGCCGCCGCGGCAGGCGTCGCACCGGAGGTCGTACGCCGCTACTACGACAACCGCGAGGAGCTGTTCGCCGCCGCGATGCGGTTGCCGTACGAGCCCGCCGCCGCACTGGCCGCGCTGCTCGGTCCCGGGCTCGACGGGCTCGGCGAGCGGCTGGTGCGCATCACCCTCACCACGTTCTCCGACCCCGAGGCCCTCGAGGAGCTCACCACCCTGATGCGCGCGGGCGCCGACGCCGCGGGCGCGAGCGCCACGCTGCGGGAGTTCCTCGAGGTGGCGATCGTCGACCGGGTCGCCACCCGCCTCGGCGTACCGGACGCGCGGATGCGCGTCGCGCTGGCCGCCTCCCACCTGGTCGGGGTGGCCGTCACCCGCTACGTGCTCAAGCTGGAGCCGCTCGCGTCGGCGAGCGACGAGGAGGTCGTACGGATGGTGGGGCCGGCCGTGCAGGCCGCCCTGCTCGGACGCTGACTGCCCGGACCCGCTGGACCGGAGCGATGCTCATCGCGAGGGGTGGGCAGCGCGGACGCTGCGCCAGCGGTGCCAGGCCAGCGCGCCGGCCGCGAGCGCGACAAGCGCCGGCAGCACCCACAGCGGCACCGCCGAGCCGAGGTCGGCGACCGCCTGCTGCGCGTCGGCCTCCCAGCCGGTGGTGTCGGCGAGCCCGAAGGCACCGGGCAGCCCGGCGGTCCCGTCGTAGCGCAGGAACAGCACCCCGATGCCGGCGAACAGCAGCCCGGCGACGGCGTTCGTGGTGTGCACGCGCAGCGGCCCGACCGTGAGCTCCCGGCCGCGCAGCCACCGCCGCCGGCCGAGGTCGAAGCGGTCCCAGCACCAGGCGAGCACGAACAGCGGGAGGGTCATGCCGAGCCCGTAGACCGCGAGCAGCAGCCCGCCCAGCACGGTGGAGCCGGAGGACGCGGCGACCGTCAGGACCGCACCGAGCACCGGTCCCGCGCAGAACCCGGCCAGGCCGTACACGGCGCCGAGCACGACGGTCGAGAGCCGCCCGCCGCCGCCCGCCGACGCCGCGGCCCACTGCTGCAGCCGCCCGGTGAAGGGCAACGCGAAGCTGCGCCCGAGCAGCTGCAGGACGCCCAGCGCGATGAGCAGCCACCCGGTGACGAGGATCAGCCCGGCGCGGTGCCCGTACACGAGCGTCGAGACGGCGGACACCCCGACGCCGAGCGGTACGAGGGTCAGCAGCAGGCCGAGGTAGAACAGCGCGGTGCGACCCACGAGCGCGGTCCGGCTGGTGAAGGCGTACGCGAAGAACGAGGGCAGCAGCAGCGCGCTGCACGGCGACAGCAGCGCGAGGGCGCCCGCGGCCAGTGCGGCGAGCAGGCTCACCTCACCCATCGGCGCGCGCCGCGGCCCGCTCGATCGCCCGTACGAACACCGCGGTCGGCTGGGCGCCGAAGACCAGCTCGCCGTTGATCAGGAACGCCGGGGTGCCGCTCACCCCGAACGAGAGGCCCTCGTCGAAGTCGTCCTGGATCTCACGGGGGAGCGCGGGGTCCTTCATGTCGGCGCGCAGCCGCGCGGCGTCGAGCCCGGCGGACTCGGCGATCCGCGCCAGCCGCGCAGCGGTGAGCGCCCCGCTGTTGGGACGCGGCTGCGCCGCGTACAACGCGTCGTGGAACTCCCAGAACCCGCCCTGGCGTGCCGCCGCCCGCCCGGCGAGCGCGGCGACCCAGGACTCGCCGCCGAGATAGGGGAAGTCGCGCCACTCGATGCGCAGCGTGCCGTCCGCGACGTACTTCTCCAGTGCCGGTTCGGTGTCGCGGGCGAAGCGGGCGCAGAACGGGCACTGGAAGTCCGAGTAGTTGAGCAGGACGACGGGGGCGTCGACCGAGCCGCGGGCGAGCGGGTCGCCGGGCACCCGGCGGGCCAGCCCCGCCAGGTCGCCGGCAGGGTCGGCCGGGCGCCTCGCGTCGGAGGTGGCAGGACGGCTGGGCGTCGTTTCCTCCGGCGTACGTGCCGCGGACGCGCTCGGGGAGCCGGGGGCACCGGCGGAGCCGCCGGCGCCGTCCTCCGTGCCGGTCGTCGTCATGATCGTCGCGATCGTGAGCAGTAGGGCGAGCACGGCGACGAGGGCCGGGCCCAGGACGTACCAGCGCGAGCGCGGTGGCGGGCCCGGCGCCGGACCGTGGGCGGCGCTCACGACCCGGCCCTGCCCGGGCGCCCGGCGTCACTGCGCGACCGGCGGGTCACCGGCCACCGGAGAGCCCGAAAGCCGCCGTCGGAGCAGTGACGTCGGTAGCCTGCGAAGGTGATCGAGAGGCTGTTGCTCGGCGCCGCCGACAGCGAGCGGCTCAAGTCCTTGGTGGCGGGGCTGCCGTACACCGGCGGGCTGGTGGGCCGGTTCGTCGCCGGGGAGGACGAGACCGCCGCGGTGTCGACGGCGGCGACGCTGCGCGACGCCGGCCTGCACGTCACGATCGACCGGCTCGGGGAGCACACCCGCGACCCGGACGATGCCGCTGTGGCCCGCGACGGGTACCTGTCGCTGCTGACCGCGCTCGGCGCCGCCGGGCTGGCCGCGGCCGCCGAGGTCTCGGTGAAGCTCTCCGCGATCGGGCAGGCGCTGCCGGGCGGTGGCGAGCAGGTCGCGCTGGAGAACGCCGGGCGGATCTGCGAGCGGGCGGCCGAGGTCGGTACGACGGTGACACTCGACATGGAGGACCACACCACGACGGACTCGACACTGGGGATCCTGCGCGCACTGCGGGCCGACTACCCGTCGACCGGCGCGGTGCTGCAGGCGTACCTGCACCGTACCGTGGCCGACTGCCAGGACCTGTCCCACGCCGGCAGCCGGGTCCGGCTGTGCAAGGGCGCGTACCGCGAACCGGCGTCGGTCGCCTACCAGGATCCCCACGAGGTCGACCGGGCGTACGTGCGCGCGATGAAGGTGCTGCTGCACGGGCAGGGCTACCCGATGCTCGCCACCCACGACCCGCGGCTGATCGACATCGCGGGTGCGCTCGCGGTACGGGCGGGGCGCGCGCCCGGCTCGTACGAGTACCAGATGCTGCTCGGGGTGCGGCCCGAGGAGCAGCTCCGGTTGGCAGGGCAGGGCGAGAAGGTGCGGGTCTACGTGCCGTACGGCAACCAGTGGTACGGCTACCTGGTGCGCCGGCTCGCCGAGCGCCCCGCCAACATCGCCCTGGTCCTGCGGACCCTGCTGCAGCCGGCGGGGTAGTTCACCGGGTCCAGAGGCTGGACGCGTCACCGCGTTGCACGACTCGACTACGCTCGAGCGAGCGTCAGCCGCCGACCAGGGGAGCAGAGCGTGGGACACACGGCGATCTTCGGCGCCGGCGTGATGGGGGAGACGCTGCTCGCCGGGCTGCTGCGCGCGGGCCGCCCGGCGGCGGACCTGCTCGTCGCCGAGCGCCGGACCGACCACGCCGCGATGCTGACCGAGCGGTACGGCGTGCTCGTCGACGGCAACGCGGCCGTGGCGGGCAAGGCCGACACCGCGGTGCTCGTCGTCAAGCCGCAGGACATGCAGACGCTGCTGGAGGAGATCGGCCCGCACCTGCGGACCGGCGTACTGGTGGTCTCGCTCGCCGCGGGCATCACCACCGGCTACCTCGAGGCGCGGCTGCCCGCGGGCACCCCGGTCGTACGGGTCATGCCCAACACGCCGGCCCTCGTCGACGAGGGCATGGCCGCCGTCTCCGCCGGCTCGCACTGCGACGAGTCGCACCTGGCGGAGGCCGAGGCGCTGCTGCGCGCGGTGGGCAAGGTCGTACGGGTCCCCGAGCAGCAGCAGGACGCGGTCACCGCGCTCAGCGGCTCCGGTCCGGCGTACCTGTTCTACGTCGTCGAGTCGATGATCGAGGCGGGCGTGCACCTCGGGCTGCCCCGCTCGACGGCCGCCGAGCTCGCGGTGCAGACCGTCTACGGCGCGGCGAAGATGCTGCGCGAGACCGGCGAGCACCCGACGGTGCTGCGCGAGAACGTGACCTCCCCGGCGGGCACCACGGCGGCCGCGGTACGCCGGCTCGAGGAGCACAAGGTCCGCGCCGCGTTCCTCGTGGCGCTCGAAGCGGCGCGCGACCGCTCCCGGGAGCTCGGCTCATGACGGCGGCCGCAGGCTGCGCCGGTCCGGCCGTCGTGGTGTGGGACGACTCGCTCATCGACTACGACTTCGGCCCCGGGCACCCGTTCGCCCCGGTACGGCTCGAGCTCGCCATGGAACTGGTGCGCGAGCTGGGCCTGCTCGACGCACCAGGGGTGCGCGAGGTCGGGCCGGTCCCGGTTGACGAGGCGCTGCTGCTCGCCGTGCACGAACCGGAGTACGTCGCGGCGGTACGCGCCGCGAGCAGCGACCCCGGCGCCGCCGACCTGGCGCGCGGGCTCGGCACGGGCGACGTCCCAGCCTTCCCGCGGATGCACGACGTTGCGACGCGGGTGTGCGGGGCGACCCTCGCGGCGGCCCAGGCAGTGCATTCCGGGCAGGCGCTGCACGCGGTGAACCTCGCCGGGGGCCTGCACCACGCGATGCCGGGCGCGGCCAGCGGGTTCTGCGTCTACAACGATCTCGCCGTCGCGATCCGGTGGCTGCTGGACCAGGGCGTGGAGCGCATCGCGTACGTGGACATCGACGTGCACCACGGCGACGGCGTGCAGGAGGCCTTCTACGACGACCCGCGCGTGCTGACCGTCTCGGTGCACGAGACAGGACGCGCGCTGTTCCCCGGCACCGGCTTCCCGCACGAGACCGGCGGACCGCACGCGCCCGGCTCGGCCGTGAACGTGCCGCTGCCGCCGGGAACCGGCGACGACGGCTGGCTGCGGGCGTTCCACGCCGTGGTGCCGCCGGTCCTCGAGGCGTTCCAGCCGCAGTTCATCGTCAGCCAGCACGGCTGCGACTCCCACCGCGACGACCCGCTCGCCCACCTCGCGCTCACCGTCGACGGGCAGCGCGCGGCGCACGCGGCCGTCCATCGCCTGGCGCACCGGCTGACCGGCGGGCGCTGGGTCGCCACCGGTGGCGGGGGCTACTCGTGGGTCTACGTCGTACCGCGTGCCTGGGCGCACCTGGTCGGCGAGGTCGTGGGGCGACCGGTCGACCCGCGTACCGAGATCCCCGAGCGCTGGCGCGACCTCGCGCACGCCCGCACCGGCGAGCGCGCCCCGGTGCTGATGACCGACGGCGCCGACCCGTACCTGCGCTCGTTCGACACCGGCTTCGATCCCGCGGACCCGGTGGACGCGGCGATCCTCGCGGTGCGCGAGGCGGTATTCCCGCTGCACGGGCTGCTCGTCGAGCACCGCCTCTGAGCGGCGGAACCGGTACGGCCCTAGAGCGCCGCAGGGCGCTCGGACGTTCGGGCCATAGCCCCTGCTTCCCCTTACCTTCCGTCCCTGGCACCACTACAGTTCCGACCCTACGGCGACGCGTGTGGTCGCAGGAGCGATGGGGAAGTCGCCTCTGCCACGGGTCGCGCTGCGAGGTGGTCATGCCCCCGTCCCGCGACGACACCGGGCTCGGCGAGGTCCGGTTCCTCACGGTGGCCGAGGTCGCGGCCGTGATGCGGGTGTCCCGCATGACCGTCTACCGCCTGGTCCACAACGCCGAGCTGCCCGCGGTGCAGATCGGCCGTTCCTTCCGGGTACCCCAGCAGGCGGTGCACGACTACCTCGCGAAGGCGTTCGTCGAGGCCGGCTGAGCCGCGCGCGGTGACGGGCCGTCGCCCACCGCGCCCGCGCGGTCGGGGTGCCCGCCGGGTGACGGTAGGGTGGGCGCTGCTCGCGGGCGCTGCTGCGCTCCTCGCACCCAGCGGCGCCGGACCGGCCCGTGACCAACTGCCGTACGACCTGAGGTGAACCCATGGGCTCGGTCATCAAGAAGCGCCGCAAGCGCATGGCCAAGAAGAAGCACCGCAAGCTGCTGAAGAAGACCCGGGTGCAGCGGCGCAACAAGAAGTAGCCGCGTACCGGTCGCCGGTGCTGCGCCGTCCGGTACGGGTCAACGCCGTGCAGAGCCCACCGTGCAGCTCCCGGGGTAGCGTGGTCCACGCGGGCCCGGCGGATCGGGAGGGCGGACCATGAGCGGCTCGGTCGTCCTGGTGAGCGGGGTGTCCCGTCACCTCGGCAGCGCGATGGCGCGCCGGTTGGCCGCGGACCCGTCGGTGGCCCGGGTGGTCGGGGTCGACGTCGTACCGCCGCGGGAGGACATCGGCGGCGCCGAGTTCGTCCGCGCCGACATCCGCAACCCGATCATCTCCAAGGTGCTGGCCCAGTCCGGCGCCGACACCGTGGTGCACATGGGGGTCATCGCGACGCCGCTGCAGGCCGGCGGCCGGGTCACGATGAAGGAGATCAACGTCATCGGGACCATGCAGCTGCTGGCGGCCTGCCAGCGCTCGACGACGGTGTCCCGGCTGATCGTGAAGTCGACGGCCTCGGTCTACGGGGCCGGCCCGAAGGATCCGGCCAAGTTCACCGAGGACACCGAGCCGCGCTCCCAGCCGCAGTCCGGCTGGGGCAAGGACTCGGTCGAGGTCGAGGGCTACGTACGCGGTTTCGCGCGCCGTCGCCCGGACGTGACGGTGACGACGCTGCGGTTCGCCAACGTCCTCGGGCCGGTCGTCGAGACCGCGATGACGGCGTACTTCTCACTGCCCGCGATCCCGACGGTGCTCGGGTACGACGCGCGGCTGCAGTTCGTGCACGAGGACGACATGCTCGAGTGCCTGCGCCTCGCGGCGACCTCGGAGCGGCCCGGCACGTTCAACGTCGCCGGCGACGGGGTGCTGATGCTCAGCCAGGCGGTCCGCCTCGCCGGCCGGCTCGACGTGGCGGTGCCCAGCGCCCTGGTCGGTCTGGTCGGCGGCTGGTTCCGGCGGGCCGGGATCACCGACTTCTCGCCCGAGCAGGTCCGCTTCCTGACCTTCGGCCGGTGCCTGGACACCAGCCGGCTCACCGAGATCTTCGGGTTCACGCCGGCGTACACCACCCGGGAGACCTTCGAGGCGTTCGTCGACACGCGCCTGGGCGGCGGGGTGCTCGACCGTGACCGGATCACCGACGCCGAGCAGCGCCTGGTGCGGCTGCTCGGCCGCGAACCCCAGGAGGTGGCCGGTGGCTGACGCGCGCATCATCCCGCTCGGCGAGGGCGACCGCTCCGGCCGGCTCGCCGCCTCCCGCGCCGCGCGCGGGCTGAGCCCGCGGACCCCGCGGCGCGCACCGCAGCGCCCGCCGCGCGGCCACACCGACGGCTACGCCGAGCCGGCGCGCGACGAGCACGTGCCGCTCGAGCACGCCGACACGATCGGCGACGCCCGCGCCGAGGTGCCGGCGGCCGCGGACGGGGTTGTCGCGGACTGGCTGGACTTCCTGCGCCGGCGGCTCACCGGCGAGTACGGCGTCGACGAGATGGGGTTCGACCCCGAGCTCACCGACCGGGTGCTGCTGGCCCCGCTGCGGGTGCTGTACGAGTGGTGGTTCCGGGTCGAGGCGCGGGGGCTGGAGAACATCCCGGACACCGGCGGTGCGCTCGTCGTCGCGAACCACTCCGGCACCGTCGCGCTGGACGCGCTGATGGCCCAGGTCGCGGTGCACGACCACCACCCGGCGCGCCGTGACCTGCGGATGCTCGGCGCGAACCTGGTCTACGCGGTCCCCTTCCTGGGCGAGCTGGCGCGCAAGGCCGGGCACACCCTGGCCTGCACCCCGGACGCCGAGCGGCTGCTGTCCGAGGGCAACGTGGTCGGTGTCTGGCCGGAGGGGTTCAAGGGCGTCGGCAAGCTCTACCGGGACCGGTACAAGCTGCAGCGCTTCGGCCGCGGCGGCTTCGTCGCGGCGGCGCTGCGTACCCGTACGCCCATCGTGCCCTGCGCGATCGTCGGGGCCGAGGAGATCTACCCGATGATCGCCAACGCGCGCACCGTGGCGCGGCTGGTGGGCCTGCCCTACTTCCCGATCACCCCGACGTTCCCGTGGCTCGGCCCGCTGGGGACGGTGCCGCTGCCCAGCAAGTGGATCATCGAGTTCGGCGAGCCGATCCCGACCGACCACTTCCCGGACGGCGCGGCCGACGACCCGATGCTGGTCTTCAACCTGACCGACCAGGTGCGCGAGACGATCCAGCAGACGCTGTACCGGCTGCTGGTCCAACGCCGCGGCATCTTCCACTGACCGCGCGCTGCTAGCGCACGACGCGGAAAACCGGCACCGCCGAACGGGTTGCGGCCGGTCGCGCGGAGGAGACGGCGGAGCGCTGCCTACGGGGGGATCTCGGAGCGGCGCCGACGTCCGCCGCGCGGTGACGGGCTAGGCTGCCCGGACGACAGGGCGTCCCGCGCCTCCCGCGCGGGCCTCGTGAACCTGCGACCGGTCGTCGCAGCCCGGCCGACCGGACCTCCGCGAGCGATGGGGATCGAAGATGGGATTCATCAAGGCGTTTGCCGGTGCACTGGGCGGGACGTTCGCCGACCAGTGGAAGGACTTCCTCGTCCCGCCGGCCGGCCTCGCCCCCACTGCGGCGATCTTCCCCGCGGTAGCGAAGGGCCAGAACGCCGGTCGTGGGTCCAACACCAAGGGCTCCGAGAACATCATCACCAACGGCAGCATGATCGTCGTACCCGAGGGGTACGGCCTGCTCACGTTCCAGGAGGGTCAGCTCACCGGCTTCATCGGCGAGCCGGGCGGTTTCATCTACACGACCGAGGACCAGAACTCGAAGTCGATGTTCGCCGGTGACGGCATCGTGAGCTCGACCGTCACCACGTCCTGGGAGCGGTTCAAGTTCGGCGGACAGCCGGCGGCCCAGCAACTGGTGTTCTACGTGAACCTCAAGGAGATCCCGAACAACCGCTTCGGCACCCAGTCCGAGATCTACTGGGACGACGCCTATCTCGGCGCGCAGGTCGGCGCGATCACGCGCGGCACGTACTCGATGCGGATCGTCGACCCGATCCTGTTCGCCAAGCAGTTCGTGCCGCTCACCTACCTGAGCGCCGACGCCAAGGTGTTCGACTTCTCCGACCTCGACAACGACGCCGCTAGCCAGCTGTTCAACGAGGTCGTCGGCTCGCTCGCCGCGGCGTTCTCGCACTACACGAACGACCCGAGCAAGGGCAACCGGATCGCGCGCATCCAGGGTGATGCGATCGGCTTCGCGCAGTCGCTGAGCCAGGCCGTCGAGGACGGCTACCAGTGGAGCTCGGAGCGCGGGCTGCTCATCGTCAAGGTCGCCCTGCAGGCGATCGAGTACGACGCCGACACCCGGGCGCTGCTCAGCGACGTGAAGAAGGCGGACGCGCTGGGCGGAGCGCGCGGCAACGCGTTCATGCAGCAGGCGGCTGCCCGCGGCTTCCAGGCCGCCGGCGAGAACCCGGGCGGCGCGGGCGGTGGCGCCGGAATGGCGTTCCTCGGCATGGGCATGGGTGCCACCGGCGCCGCTGCCGGTGCCCTGCAGCAGCCGACGGCGCCGGCACCCGCACCGGCGCCCGCCCAGCCGGAGGCCCCACCGGCCGCCCCGGCGGCCGACGACCCGGTCGCCAAGCTCACCCAGCTCAAGGCGATGCTCGACCAGGGCCTGATCACCGAAGCCGATTACGACGCGGCGAAGGCCAAAGTGCTGGGGCTCTGAGCGATGGTCGACAACAGCAGCGCGGACGAGGTCCGCATGCCCGAGCCGCCCGCACCGCCGCTCGAGGCGCCGTCCGCGCCGCTCGAGGCTCCTTCGGCCAGCGAGCCGCTCGTGGTGCGCACGGACGCCGACGCCAAGGACGGGCTGAGCAAGTGCCCCGCCTGCGGCGCGACCCAGATCTCGCTGAACATCGCGACGGGGATGCTGCGCTGCGGCTACTGCCGCCACGAGTGGCAGACGGCCAACGCGATGCAGTCCCTCGGCCTCGACGGCGACATCGGGCTGCTGCGTGGCGTCACCGTCGGGTCCGGCTCGGCAGACATCGTCCCGTCCACCGACGAGGTCGTCACCCTCAAGTGCACCGCGTGCGGCGCGGAAGTGGTCATCGACACCGCGAACAGCCTGCAGGCGCGGTGCCACTGGTGCCGCAACACCTTGTCGATGAACGAGCAACTGCCCAACGGCGCGGTGCCCGACATGGTGCTGCCCTTCAGCCTGACCAAGGACGAGGCGGTCAAGCGGATCGCGGAGTTCGTCGGCAAGCGGAAGTTCTTCGCCCACCCCAGGTTCCGCAGCGAGTTCAACCCGGAGAACGTCCTCGGGGTCTACCTGCCGTACATGGTCGTCGACGTCAATGCCAGCGCGGTGTTCCGTGGCCAGGGCGAGCACCAGACGCGTTCGTACACGGTCAAGAGCGGCGACGACGAGGAGCGCCGTTACGACGCCGACCTCTACGACGTACGCCGGGAGTTCGACCTCCACGTCGACGACCTGACCGTCGAGTCCTCCGCCGAGCGCCGCGACCAGAGCATGTCGCGCAACACGAACAACATCATCAACTCGATCATGCCGTTCGACGTGGACAAGTCGGTGCGCTACGACGCGAACTACCTCGCCGGCTTCACCTCCGAGCGCCGCGACACCAACGTCGCCGACCTCGCCGAGACGGTGACCGCGCAGACGCGCGACATCGCGCGCTACAAGACGCTCGAGACGATCTCGTTCTACGACCGCGGAGTGCGCTGGGACGAGGAGCGGCTCGACGTCCACGGCCAGCGGTGGGTCTCGGCGTACCTGCCGGTCTGGCTGTACAGCTACTACGAGCAGAAGGGCGGCGGCCGCGGGCTGCTGCACTACGTCGCTGTCAACGGGCGTACCGGTGAGACGATGGGCAGCGTCCCGCTGCACCACGGCAAGCTGCTCGCCGTGTCCGCGGCGGTGGAGGTCGTCGGCGTGATCCTGTTCCTCATCTTCATGCTGTTGGGGCGGTGATGGTCACTGTGCTCGCACAGGCACTGGTCGGTGCGCACCTGGTCGCCGAGTCGGACTCCTCGAGCAGCTCGAACTTCGCGTTCCTGTTCCTGCTCGCAGGGTTCATCTTCTGGGGATACGTGTTCCTGCGCTACCGCAACGTCGACAAGCGCCACCACCACGAGTCGGAGACGGCCGCCGCGACGCAGTCCATGAAGGCCGACGACACGTTCGCGCGGTCCCTGAAGGGCCTGTCGAACTCGACGATGCAGGGTGCGAACCACAAGAAGGTGAGCGGAGCGCTCAACCGCTTCTTCTCCTGATTCTCCTGATCTCACCTTGGCCGAACATCTTCGGGCAGGTCATCGGGCTGAACTTGATCTGCTCCGAAAGAGCGGACGCAACCACTCGGTGGTCGAGCGTAGTCGAGACCATGATCGACGTGGTCTGGACTGCGCTCGACCACCGCGTGCTCGCCCGGTCTTTCACACGCCGCCGGGCGCGCCACCTGGCCCAAAGTGACTCGACTGCGCTCGACCACCGCGTGCTCGCCCGGTCTTTCACACGCCGCCGGGCGCGCCGCCAGTCCCAAAGTGCCTGAGTCGAAAATGGCCGGGCCGTACGCTGGGTGGCCGCGACCGCAGCCGGATTTTCCACCGTCCAGGGCGGCCCGAAGGGCCCGGGGTGCTGCTCCGAAAGAGCAGACGCAACCAGCCGTTGGTCGAGCGTAGTCGAGACCATGATCACCGCGGTGGTCTCGACTACGCTCGACCACCGGGTACTCGCCCGGTCTTTCACGCGCCGACCGGCGCGCCACCAGGCCCAACGTGACTCGACTGCGCTCGACCACCGAGTACTGGCCCGGTCTTTCACGCGCCGACGGGCGCCGCCAGTCCCAAAGTGTCTGAGTCGAAAACAGCCCGGCCGCACCCTGGAGTGCCCGCGACCGCAGCCAGAGTCTCCACCGTCCAGGGCGGACCGAAAGGCCCCGTGCTACTGCCCGCAAGTCGCGCTGTGGACCATGGCGGACCCGGTCGCACAGAGCAACCACTGACAGCAGAAAGTAGTTGGAAATACTGTTGTTTCGGTCCGATATACCCTTGACGCCGCCATTAGCTCACGCGTATCATTCACCCATGAGTGTCGCCCCGCTGTCA
>OFIS01000259.1_pt1 | contig 44675 bp, 46 predicted proteins | sample 1775071 | NCBI WGS metagenome assembly OFIS01 (sample SAMN08195774, study PRJEB24354) | sludge metagenome | isolation source: sludge from phenol fed wastewater aerobic bioreactor C | place: India: Nagpur | collected 2016-09-17
TCGGCGCGTTTTGCGCATAGAGCACCACCCCCTCGCGCGCCGTCGTCCACGGGTCCTGCGAGCGCAGGCGGATCTCGCGGGCGAGGATCAACTCGTCGAGGAAGGTGGTGGAGAGCCGCAGCACCGCGCCGACCACTCGCATCGGCCCCTCGAGCCCGGCGAGCCCGGTCATCCGGCCGATCCCGTCGAGGAGGCCGGTGACCGCGCCGACCGCTCCCTTCACCGCCTGATCGAGCACGAAGAGCAGATGGATCTCGCCGAATCGCGCCTTCACCTCCGCCAGCGCGAAGGCGATCTGCGCCCGCCCGCTCGGCAGATCGCGCGCCTCGGCGGCGAGCGTCATCGCCGCGACGTGGCCGGCGGTGAGGAGATAGAGGAGATATTCGCGGAACGACCACAGCGCCGCGAAGGTGAGGCCGAAACCGATCACCCCGCCCCAGAGCGTGGCGGCCTGACGAAAATCGGCGCCACCGACGTGGCCGATGCCCCAGCCGAGCCCGGCGCCGACCGAGACCGCGACGATCAGCCCTGCCGTGATCGCTCCGTAGACGATCAGCCGCAACACCGTGAACGGCCAGGTGCGCACAACCAGCCCGATCGCCCGCACCATCGAGAAGTCACCCATGGCCGCCCCTCCCGCGCCTCGAGGGTCTCATTTCAGCACGATCCGGCGCCTCCGGCCACGGTGGCGACGGGCTGAGCGTTCACCAAGGCGCCGGCGCCGGCCGATGCGGCCTCGACAGGTCGGCGCCGGGGCACTACATCTTGGAGCAACCCATGTCCCTCGTTCTCGTTCGGACCCGCCATGATCAAGACCCCCAAGACCTACTGGTACACCCGCCTCGACGAAGAGGAAGAGGAGGAGGAGAAGACCAAGACGCCGCAGTCCGTCCCGGTCGACAAGCACCTCTTCGACGCCCGCACGGTCCTGATCACCGGCACCATCACGCAGGAACTCGCCCGCGACGTGACCGCGCGTCTGCTGGCGCTGTCGCACGTGTCGAAGGACCCGATCAACGTCATCGTCTGCTCGCCCGGCGGCCACGTCGAATCGGGCGACATGATCCACGACATGATCCGTTTCGTGCCCGCCCCGGTGAACATGATCGGTGTCGGCTGGGTCGCCTCCGCCGGCGCGCTGATCTACATCTCGGTTCCGGTCGAGCGGCGCTTCTGCCTGCCCAACACCCGCTTCCTGCTGCATCAGCCGTCCGGCGGCGCCGGCGGCCCGGCCACCGACATCGAGATCCAGGCCCGCGAGATCATCAAGATGCGCGACCGCCTCAATCAGATGTTCGCCGTCGCCACCGGCCAGCCGCTGGCCCGGGTCGAGAAGGACACCGACCGCGACTACTGGATGGGCCCGGACGAGGCGATCGCCTACGGTCTCGTCGGCAAGATCGTGAACGCCACCACCGACGTCGCCTGAGCGACCGGACGATCGAACGAAGGGCCTCGAAAGAGGCCCTTCGCGCATCCGGACCCGCGACGCCCCGGATCAGGCCCGCCCGGGCGGCGCCCGGGGCATGAAGGAGAGCGGCGGTGCCCTTCACCCTCGGCAAGGTCCTCGGCCTTCTCGCCTATCCCTCGACCCTCATCCTCGTTGCGCTCGTCGTCGGCCTCGCCGCGTCGTTTCTGCCCGATCGGCTGGCCCTCCCGCGCGCGCTCGGCCGCGCGCTGCTCTGTCTCGCGGTGGTCGCCTATGCGGTGATCGGGCTGACGCCGGCCTGGCGCTGGATCGCCGAACCGCTCGAGACCCGCTTTCCCCCGCTCGCCGCCGATGCGCCCGCGCCCGAGGGCATCGTCCTGATCGGCGGCATGATCGACGGCGCCACCGAACCGGCGACCGGACAGGCCAAGGCGCTGATGGGCATCGAGGCGCTCGAGACGACCATCCGCCTCGCCCGGCGCCATCCCGGGATCCCCATCGTCTTCTCCGGCACCGGCTCGATCGAGGCCGACGGCGTCGATCTCTCCGAGGCCGCGACCATGGCCCGCGCCGTCGCCGCCGCCGGCATCGACGCCGGCCGCTTCGTCCTCGAGCGCCGCGCCCGCACCACCTGGGAAAACGCCGTCTTCTCGCACCGGATGATCGAGCCGCGCCCCGGCGCGCGCTGGCTCCTGGTGACGCCCGCCTGGCACATGCCGCGCTCGATCGGTGCCTTCCGCGCCGCCGGCTGGGACGGCATCGTCGCCGCGCCGAGCCTCGGCGAGACGGTACGCCGGGCCGGGCCGACCGCCTCGCCCGGCCGCCGGCTCCATCTCTTCGACGTCGCCGCGCGGGAATGGAGCGGGCTCCTCGCCTATCGGCTGCTCGGCCGCTCCTCGGCGCTCTACCCCGCGCCCTGATCCGGCTCGACGCCGGAGGCGATCAACGCCGCGCGCGCCCGCGACAGATATTGCCGCCGCGACAGGACCACGACCACGACCGTCGTCGCGAGCATGAACACCCACGCGTTCACGAACCAGCCGAAGAAGCCGATCGAGAAGAACAGCGACCGGAGCCCCCAATGGAAATGGTGGCCGGCGTCGATCTGCATCTCGGCCGCCCGGCGCGCCGCCGCCCAGGCCTCGCTGGTGTCGGCCTCTTTGGCGAGCGGCACCGCGCCGATCAGGATCGCCGAATAGTTGAAGAGCCGGTAGGACCAGCCGAACTTGAAGAAGGAATAGCCGTAGATCGCGACGAGGCCGACGATCTTGGTCTCGAGCATGCCGCGCCCGGTCGCGACGTGGAACGGCAGATCGGAGAAGATCGTCACCATCCGATCGGTCTGATTGAGCAGGGTGAAGGCACCGCCGAGCGCGATCATCGAGGCCGAGGCGAAGAAGGCGGTGCCGTTCTGCAGGCTCGACATGATCGCCGAATCGACGATCCGATTGTCGCGCCGGAGCAGCACCGCCATCCAGGCGCGCCGCTCCCGATCCATCAGCTGCGTCAGCGACGGTCCGGCGATGCGCGTCTTGTCGACGACGACGCCGAAGCCGAGCCACGTGGCGACGAACCAGAGACAGGCGACGACGTCGAGAAGGGTGAAGTCGGTCATCGCCGAGGACTACTCCGAAAGTCGTAGCTTGGAAATAGGACGATCGCCCCGCGACGCGCGCGCCCGTCGCCGGCCGATCAATCCCGTTGAAGACCCCCGTCAGGAAAATCGGTTGGACGTCGGGCGAACCGGGGTGCCAACGTGGCGCCGGTCGAACGAGGAGAGACTTCCGATGTCCACACCGAAACTGGTGATCGCCAACAAGCGCTATTCGTCCTGGTCGCTGCGCCCGTGGCTGGTCGCCACCCGGTTCGGTCTTCCCTTCGAGGAGATCACGATCGATCTCGCCGCGCCCGATTTCAAGGCCGACATTCTGAAATGGTCGCCGTCGGGGCGGGTGCCCTGCCTGATCGACGGCGAGATCCGGGTCTGGGAGACGCTGGCGATCATCGAGACCCTGGCGGAGAAGCATCCCGAGGTGCCGATCTGGCCGAAGGATCCGGTCGCCCGCGCCCATGCCCGCGCCGTCTCCAACGAGATGCACGCCGGCTTCCAGGCGCTGCGCTCGGCCTGCCCGATGAACCTGCGCCGGTCCTTCCCCTGGAAGAACTGGGGCGGCGCGGCGGCCGCCGCCGACGTCGCCCGGATCGAGGCGCTGATCGCCGAGGCGCGGGCTCGTTTCGGCGCCGCCGGCCCCTTCCTCTACGGCGAGTTCTCCGCCGCCGACGCGATGTATGCCCCGGTGGCGCTGCGCCTCGACGGCTACGGCTGGCCGGTGACGGCGACGACCCGCGCCTGGATCGACGCGTTGCTCGCCCTGCCGGCCTGTCGCGCCTGGAAGGCCGGTGCCGACGCCGAGACCGCGATCGTCGCCCAGGACGAGATCGAGGACTGAGCGAGAAGCAGTGGATCGCGCCGCCGCGAGAGTGGCGGCCTCGGGGGGAGCGGGTTAGTCTCGCCCTCCCGGCACCCACGGACGGCCATGGCGCTCCATCTGATCAAACTCTGCGTCGGTTGCGACGGCATCGAGGACCTCGCCCATTGGGTCGCGGCGACGCTCGCCGAGAAGAAGCGGCGCGGCCTCGCCCCCGAGCACGTCCATCGCACCCGCATGATGCCGAAGCGCGTCGAGGAGATCCTCGCCGGCGGCTCGCTCTATTGGGTGATCAAGGGCCAGATCCGCGTCCGCGAGACCATCCTCGATCTGCGCGCCGTCAAGGACGAGGCCGGCGTCGGCCATTGCGACATCGTGCTGTCCGGCGAGCTGATGGAGGTCGAGGCGCGGCCCTACCGCCCGTTCCAGGGCTGGCGCTATCTCGATCCGGCGGTCGCCCCGCGCGATCTCCTCGGCGAGGGCACCCGCGACCTGCCGGTCGAGTTCCTGCGCGAGCTGGCCGGGCTCGGTCTGTTGTGATCCGCCCGAAGGAAGCCACGATCCCCTGGCATCGATGCGGCGGTTCGCTCGGGAGAGGGGTCGTGCGCATGGGAACGAAGATCGCGGCGGTCGCACTGCTGATCACGGTCGGGACGGCCTCCGTCGCCGTGGCGGCCGAACCCTGTCGCCCCGGCTCCGGCGCCGTCGATTCGGCCTTCGCCGGCCCCGGCGGCTGCGCCCGCGCCCCGGCCCGCAAACCCGACACGGCCAAGAAGGGCTGGACCACCACGCCCGACGGCAAGCGCGTCTGGAGCGACGGCGGCACCTCGCTCTCGGTCTCCGGCTCGGTCGGCTTCGATGTGACCACCGGCAACGCGCGCGTCACGCCCGGCCGCTGAAGGCGCGGATCGCGCCGCCTCGCGATCGTCCCGGTCCATCAGGAGAACCGCCGTTGTCCACGGAAATCCGCATCCCGCTCCTTCCCGTCGCCGCCCTCGTCCTCGGCCTCGCCGCCGGTCCGGCGGTCGCCGGTTCGGACACGGCCGCGCCGCAGGGCGATCCGTGGGCGAGCCTGACCCCGCCCGGCGCCGACGAGGGCGCCCCGGCCGTCGCCGACGACGAGGCGCTCGCGCCCGAGGGTGCCGCGGCCGCGCCGCCGCCGGCGGGCGAGGGCGCGGAAGCCTCGGTGGGGGAGGGGACGGCGGAGACCGCGCCGCCGGCGCCGGGAAGCGCCGAGGCGCCGGTCGTCCTCGAGGGGCCGCTGCGCCCCAAGGGCACGCTGCCGAGCGCCGCCGCGCCGAAGGACGGCGAGGATCAATGGCGCCGCTCCTTCGAGGGCGGCGTGAAATGGAAGAAGGGCGATACGGCGGTCACCGTCTCCGGCGCCCCGTTCTCCGGCTTCCGCATCGGCGGCAGCATCAGCCGCTGAAAACGAATACGGCGGGCGATCCGCCCGCCGTCTCATGTCGAGTCTCTCGGGCGATCCGCCCGCCGTCTCGCATCGCGCCCGAGTGTGGATCAGGCCGCCATGTTGTCGATCAGACGGGTCTTGCCGAGCCAGGCGGCGACGAGGACGCGCAAGGGCTCTCCCGCCTCGCCGGAGGGCGCCGCCAGCGTCACGGCGTTGCGCACGGCGACATAGTCGATCTGGCGGAACCCGGCCGCGAGCAGAGCCGCGCCGGCCGCCGCGCAGGCCGCCGTCACGTCGCCCTTGGCGTGAGCCACCTCGGCCACCCGGCTCATCTCGGCGAAGAGCGTCGGCGCGATCGCCCGCTCCTCGGCGGAGAGATAGGCGTTGCGCGAGGAGAGCGCGAGCCCGTCGGTCTCGCGCACCGTGGTGGCGCCGACGATCGTCACCGGCAGCGCGAGATCGCTCACCATCTGACGGACGACCGCGAGCTGCTGATAGTCCTTCTCGCCGAAGATCGCGAAATCCGGACCGCAGGCGATCAGCAGCTTGGCGACGACGGTGGCGACGCCGCCGAAGAAATGCGGGCGGAAATCGCTCTCGAGGCCGACGGCCGGGCCGGCCATCTCGAGCCGGGTCGCGTTGCCGAGCGGATACATCTCGAGCGCGTTGGGCGCGAAGACGAGATCGGTGCCGAGGCCGGCGAGCTTCTCGACGTCCGGCCCCTCGGTGCGCGGATAGGTCTGGAAATCCTCGTGCGGAGCGAACTGGGTCGGATTGACGAAGATCGACACCACCACGTGATCGGCGCGACGGAAACCGTCCGCGACCAGCGACAGATGGCCGTCGTGCAGCGCCCCCATCGTCGGCACCAGCGCGACCGTCTCACCGGCCGCGCGCCAGCGGGCGACCCGCGCGCGCAGGTCGGCGATGGTGCGCACGATGGCGGGGCGACGAACCGTCTCGGTCATGATTTCTCCAGACGTCGAACCGCGAGAAGCTTCGGTCATCGGTGGTCTCCGTCACGCCCCCGACCGGGGGGTGTATTGCAGTGCGGCACCATGTCAGAACGCGGCCCGCGATTCCAGTCCGATCTGATCGATTGAAACGAACGAATGAGACATGGCTGCGACGACGTTTCGTCGCGGCTGGCGGCGGCGGGGCGGTGTCGGGGCGGCTTCGGCGGGGGGTGGGCGGCGCGCGGCGGCGATGCTATTGCTCGGTCGCGGGCGGCGTCCGCTTCGCGGGGAGTGGTGGATGAACACGGTGTTTCTCGGCATCGCCGCGCTGGTCGGGCTGTTGGTTCTGATGCAGGGATTCGTCTCCGCCGACCCCGCGTCCCTCGCCGTCACCCTGCGCCGCGCCGGGGCGGCCGCGCTGATGGCGCTCGCGGTGGTGATGCTGGCGACCGGCCGGATCCTGCTGGCGATCCCGTTCTTCATCTTCGCCCTGACCGTGGCCGGACCCACCGCCGGGCGCTACGCCCGCTGGGTGAAGCCCTTTCTCGGCCGCTGGGGCGGCCTCTTCGGCGCCGCGCCGAGGGTCGGGCGCGCCCGCTCGACGGTGCGCTCGGCCGCGCTCGAGATGGATCTCGATCAGATCAGCGGCGTCCTCTCCGGCCGGGTTCTCGCCGGCCGGTTCGAGGGGCGCGAATTGGCGCGCCTGTCGATCGAGGAACTGCTGATGCTGTGGCGGGAGATCGGTTCGGATCTCGAGAGCCGCTCACTTCTCGAAGCGTATCTGGACCGCCGGGTGCCCCTCTGGCGTCAGCACGCGCAGGACGACCCGGCAGCGCGGCAGCGCGGCGCGGCGCGACCGGGCGCGATGACCGACGAGGAGGCCCATCAGATTCTCGGCCTTCGCCCAGGCGCCACGCAGGCCGAGATTCGCGAAGCCCATCGCCGGCTCATGAAGGCCGTGCATCCCGACATGGGGGGCTCGACGTTTCTCGCCGCCAAGATCAACGAGGCCAAGGATCGGTTGGTCGACAAACATCGCGGCTCCTCCGATCACTGACGCATGGCGAGACAGGCGACCTTCTTCCGCTTCAACGCCTTGCAGGCGTCGTCGGCGGCGGACTGGTCCCTGAATCCGGCGAAACGGGCGCGCCACAGGCGGCTCGATCCGCCTCCGACGGTTTCGGTGAAGCCCTCGGTGCCCGAGAGCGACGTCCCGATCTTGTCGCGCGCCTTGGCGAGCGCGTCGCGGGCGGCGTGTTCGCCGTCGAAGGCGCCGATCTGGATGAGCCAGCCGGTGCGCGTCGCGGTCGCCCGCGTCTGAGCGGCGACCGAGGCCGGCGCGGCCGGCGTCTCGACGGCGGCGCGCTTCGGGATCGAGGCGGTGGTCAGCGAGGCGACCTCGGCCGGCGTGAGCGTGGCGGTGGCGAGCGACGGCGGCGTCGCCGGCTCGGCGGCGCGGGCCGCCTCCGCCACCCGCGTCGGGGCGGCGGTGCGCGTCGTGGGCGCCGGAACGGCGGCGACGGGGGTCGTCTGCGGCAGCAGGATGGCGCGGGCCATGGCCACGGCGGCGCCGTGATCGGCGGAGGCGCGGTCCTGCTCCTGCGAGCGGTCGAGCGGCACCACGTCGGACCGGGCGATGCGCGGCTGCATCGACGGACGTCCGCCGATCGGCGCGGTCGGGGCGGCGGAGGCCTCGCGGTCCGGCGGCACCAGCATCAGCGGCGCGGCCGGGGTGACCGGCGTCGGCAGCGGCGCCGGCTCGGCGGCGGCCACCGGCGAGGGCGGCGGCAGCGGCGCGGCGGCGACCTCGGTCGAGGTCTCCTCGTCGTCGTCGCCGGCGTCGGCCGAGCGGCCGTTGCCGTGCAGCACCGAGGACACCTTGGCGCCGGAACTGGCCGCGCCGATGTGGCGGGTGAGGAGGGCGGCCATGTGGTCGTCGCGCTGACGCGCCGACGATCCGCCCATCACCGCGGCGACGAGGTGGCGGTCGTCGCGCCAGATCGAGCTGACGAGGTTGAAGCCCGAGGCTTCCGTGTAGCCGGTCTTGATGCCGTCGATGCCCTCGAGGCGACGCAGCAGGTTGTTGTGATTGCCGATCACCTGCGAGCCCCAGGCGAAGCTGCGGGTCGAGAAATAGCGGTAATACGCGGGGAACCGCTCCTGCAGCACGCGGCCGAGCGTGACCATGTCGCGGGCGGAGGTGTATTGCGCGGCGTTGGGCAGGCCCGAGGCGTTGTAGAAGGTGGTGCGGCTCATGCCGAGGCGGCGCGCGGTCGAGGTCATGCGGCGCGCGAAGGCCTCCTCGCTGCCGCCGAGATTTTCGGCGATCACCACGGCGACGTCGTTGGCCGACTTGGTGACGAGCGCGCGGATCGCGTCCTCGACGGCGATCGTCTGGCCGGGGCGCAGGCCGAGCTTGGAGGGCGACTGCGACGACGCCTTCGCCGAGACCGTGAGGCGCGTGGTCATGGTCACCCGGCGCTTCTTGAGGTCCTCGAACAGGAGATAGAGCGTCATCATCTTCGTGAGCGAGGCGGGATGACGCAGCGCGTCCTCGTTCTTGGCGTAGAGCACGCGGCCGGTCTTGTCGTCGACCACGAAGGCGGCATAGCGGCTGGAGGACGCGATGCCGCCGTCGTCGTTGGTGCGCGACACGGCACTCGCCTGATGGGCGCGGCGATGTTTGCGCTTGCCCGCATCGGCGGTCGAGACCGTCGCCAGACACAGAGCCATGCCGACCAGGAGCGCCTTGCCGAGACGCGCCGGTCCGAAGATACGCGGATACTGCACTCTACCAATCCTCGAAGCCGTCGTCCGCGGGGGCGAACGGTAGCCGGTCGATGGAGAGATCACCCGCGACGCCACCTTTCGGCGGCGTCCGTCACACTCCCGTCGAACGGGAGAGCGAGGCTCGGTGTGACCTCTCGTCCACACGATTCAGCATGCGACCGACGAGGTTGATGATCGGTAAACCCGGTCCCCGGTTTTCTACTTATATTGCATTGCAAAAATCACGGTTGACCGCAGTGCGGGATATTGTATTATTGCACTGCAACATCGCGGAGGAAGTGCATACTCTTCTCGCGACGCCCCAAGATCGGGTGTCCCCGCCGGGATGCCGACAGAGAGGATGGCCCAAGATGAACACCGTCGACGACATGCAGAAGCTCGCCAAGGAAAACGCCGAGAACGCCCAGAAGGCCTTCGGCACGCTGTCCAAGGGTCTGCAGACCATCGCCACCGAAATGACCGACTACTCCAAGAAGTCGTTCGAAGAGGGTTCGGCCGTCCTCGAGCAGCTCGCCGGCTGCAAGACCCTCGACAAGGTCGTCGAGATCCAGTCCGACTACGCGAAGAAGGCCTACGAGGGCCTCGTCGCCCAGTCGACCAAGATCGGCGAACTCTACGTCGACCTCGCCAAGGAGATGGCGAAGCCCTTCGAGGCGATGATGCCCAAGGGCAAGTGATCCGGCCCGTCGCGCCGAGCGCCGCCGCCGGCCGCACGACGCGACACCGATCCCGCGAGATCAGAGGCCCGACCGGAAACGGTCGGGCCTCTTCGCGTTCGTGGTAGGCTTCTACCGCCGGGCGCGGCGACGCTCCCGCGGCGCGAAGGGCGGGGCCGCGCACCTGCTCCGGGTTCCTTGCGGCGGCGCGCGGTTGCCCTAGAATAGTTGATGAACCATCCCCACATGGACCGGAGCGACGCATCCGGGAGGGGCGGCGTTCAGGACGTCTCACCGGCCCCCGTGCCTTCGATCAACTCTGCCGCATGCTCGACGATCGAGCGTTCCCCGGCGAACCGATGCGTGTCGAAAGACCATGAGCCAAGACCCCCGCCAGCCCGACGACGAAGATCCCGATCTGGGCGTGGTGACGAAGACGCGTCCGAAGGTCAAGCGGCCGAGCCTCTACCGGGTTCTGCTGCTCAACGACGACTACACTCCGATGGAGTTCGTCATCCTGGTCCTCGAGCGTTTCTTCAACAAGGGTCGCGAGGAGGCGACGCGCATCATGCTGCACGTCCACCACCACGGTGTGGGGGAGTGCGGCGTCTTCACCTACGAGGTGGCCGAGACCAAGGTCACCCAGGTGATGGACTTCGCCCGGAAGAACCAGCATCCGCTGCAATGCGTCATGGAAAAGAAGTGAGGTTCTCCACGTGCCGTCCTTTTCCCGAAGCCTCGAGAAGGCCCTGCATCAGGCGCTCCACCTCGCCAACGAGCGACGTCAGGAATACGCGACGCTGGAGCATCTCCTGCTCGCGCTCCTCGAAGACGCCGACGCCGGCGCGGTCATGCGCGCCTGCAACGTCGACATCGACGTCCTGCGTCGCAACCTGATCGAATACGTCGACACCGAGCTCGAGAACCTCGTCACCGACGGCGACGACGACGCCAAGCCGACCGCCGGCTTCCAGCGCGTGATCCAGCGCGCGGTGATCCATGTCCAATCCTCCGGACGCGAGGAGGTGACCGGCGCCAACGTGCTCGTCGCCATCTTCGCCGAGCGCGAATCCCATGCGGCCTATTTCCTGCAAGAGCAGGACATGACCCGCTACGACGCGGTCAACTACATCAGCCACGGCATCGCCAAGCGGGCCGGCATGTCGGAGGCTCGGCCCCCTCGCGGAGCGGAGGAAGACATGTCGACCACGGAAACCACCGCCGAAACCAAGAAGAAGACCGATGCCCTCGAGGCGTATTGCGTCAACCTCAACGACAAGGCGGCCAAGGGCAAGATCGACCCACTGATCGGCCGCGATGCCGAAATTTCGCGCACGATCCAGGTCCTGTGCCGTCGTTCCAAGAACAATCCGCTCTATGTCGGTGATCCCGGCGTCGGCAAGACCGCGATCGCGGAAGGGCTCGCCCGCCGCATCGTCGAGGGCGACGTGCCCGAGGTCCTGCTCGGCTCGACGGTCTTTTCCCTCGACATGGGCTCGCTTCTCGCCGGCACCCGCTATCGCGGCGACTTCGAGGAGCGCCTGAAGCAGGTCGTCAAGGAGATCGAGGAATACCCCGGTGCCATCATGTTCATCGACGAGATCCACACCGTGATCGGTGCGGGCGCGACGTCGGGCGGCGCCATGGATGCCTCCAATCTGCTCAAGCCTGCCCTCGCATCGGGCACCGTGCGCTGCATCGGCTCGACCACCTACAAGGAATATCGCCAGTTCTTCGAGAAGGACCGGGCGCTCGTCCGCCGCTTCCAGAAGATCGACGTCAACGAGCCGTCGATCCCCGACGCGGTCGAGATCCTCAAGGGCCTCAAGCCCTATTTCGAGGAGCATCACAAGGTCCGCTACACCGCCGACGCCATCAAGGCGGCGGTGGAACTGGCGGCGCGCTACATCTCCGACCGCAAGCTGCCCGACAAGGCGATCGACGTGATCGACGAGTCCGGCGCCGCGCAGATGCTGGTGACCGAGTCCAAGCGCCGCAAGGTGATCGGCGTCAAGGAGATCGAGGACACCATCGCCACCATGGCGCGGATCCCGCCGAAGTCGGTCTCGAAGAACGACGCCGCCCTGCTCGAGCATCTCGACGTCAATCTGAAGCGGGTCGTCTACGGCCAGGACAAGGCGATCGAGACCCTCGCCGCCGCGATCAAGCTCGCCCGCGCGGGCTTGCGCGAACCGGAGAAGCCGATCGGCTCCTACCTCTTCGCCGGCCCGACCGGCGTCGGCAAGACCGAAGTCGCCAAGCAACTCGCCACGCTGCTCGGCGTCGAGATGCTGCGCTTCGACATGTCGGAATACATGGAGCGCCACACCGTGAGCCGCCTGATCGGCGCGCCTCCCGGTTACGTCGGCTTCGACCAGGGCGGCCTCTTGACCGACGGCGTCGATCAGCACCCCCATTGCGTCCTGCTGCTGGACGAGATCGAAAAGGCCCATCCGGACCTCTTCAACATCCTCCTGCAGGTGATGGACCACGGCAAGCTGACCGATCACAACGGCAAGTCGGTCGATTTCCGCAACGTGATCCTGATCATGACGACCAACGCCGGCGCCGCCGATCTCGCCAAGGCGCCGATCGGCTTCAACCGGGTGTCGCGCGAGGGGGACGACAAGGAGGCGATCAACAAGCTGTTCACGCCGGAGTTCCGCAACCGGCTCGACGCGATCGTCGCCTTCCAGAACCTGCCGATGGAGGTGATCCGTCAAGTCGTCTCCAAGTTCGTGATGCAGCTCGAGGCCCAGCTCGCCGACCGCAACGTCACCTTCGAGCTCGACGAGGCGGCGACCGACTGGCTCGCCACCCACGGCTACGATCGCCAGATGGGCGCGCGCCCGCTCGGTCGCGTCATCCAGGAGCACATCAAGAAGCCGCTCGCCGACGAGGTTCTGTTCGGCAAGCTGAAGCGGGGCGGTGTGGTCAAGGTGACGGTCGGCCCCGGCGAGGACGGCAAGGACGAGCTGAAGCTCGAGTCGATCCCGACCGTGACGGCGGTCGCCGTGCCGATGCCCGAGCCCGAGGTGAAGGCCAAGAAGGCCGCGAAGCCGCGCAAGGCCAAGTCCGGCCTGCCGGTGCCGGCCAAGACCCGCGCGGTGGTCAAGAAGGCCCCGGCCGAGGAGTGATCCTTCCGGCCGGTCCGAAATCGCAAGGCCCGAGGAGCGATCCCCGGGCCTTCGCGTTTTCGGCCTCGCGCACCGCGTTCGCCGCCGTGCCTCCCCCTTCTCCCCTCGCGGGAGGAGGTGGCCCGCAGGGCCGGATGAGGGCGCGCGCGTGAGCGCGCAACCGCGCCCGACCACCGGCGCCGGGGCGAGAGGATGCCTCCAGACCCCTCATCCGCCCTTCGGGCACCTTCTCCCGCAGGGGGAGAAGGGAAGGGCCTCGGTCGTGCGAGGAGACGGGAGGTGGCGCCTCGTGGTCGGGGGGGGGGCGCCCCGCGTCGGGCAAAGCCTTGCGAGGATACGCACCCCTTCTCCCCTCGCGGGAGAAGGTGGCCCGCAGGGCCGGATGAGGGGGCGCCGCGAAGCGGCAACTTCGCCCCGCCGCCCGATCGTGCCCACATCGGCCTTGACAGTGTTCACTCTATGTTCCAATCTGCACGAACCGTCGCGGCGGGGATGTTTCCCTTGCCGAAACCGTCGCGACGAGCCGGTCCGGGCGCCTCGGGGGAGGCGCCCGAGGCGGCGCCCGTCGTTCGGAGGTCTCTCGCATGATCGATCACATCGGCTTTCCCGTCGCCGACATCGCCCGTTCCAAGGCCTTCTACGAAAAAGCACTGGCGCCGCTCGGCTACACCGTCCTGATGGAGGTGAGCGCCGAGCTGACCGGCACGAACGCCCATGTCGGCTTCGGCGCCGACGGCAAGCCGGACTTCTGGCTCGCCTCGGGCGGCGCGATCGGCGGGCGTCTGCACGTCGCCTTCTCGGCGCCGGACCGGGCCACGGTCGACGCCTTCCATGCCGCGGCGCTCGCCGCCGGCGGCATCGACAACGGCGCGCCGGGCCTGCGTCCGCATTACCATCCGAACTATTGGGGCGCCTTCGTGCTCGATCCCGACGGGCACAACATCGAGGCGGTCTGCCACCGGCCGGTGTGAGCGGCGATCGCTCGCGGACCGGCTCTGCGGCGGGCGCGGTGACGGGGCCGAAGGCGCCGTGCTAGCCTTCACGCCACGTCCCGCTCACCGGATCCCGCCCGCATGCGCCCCACCGCCACCGATCGCCCGCCCGACGATCGATCGGCCTTCTCCTGGTTCCTCGCGGGGCAGCGCGCCTTCGTGTCGCTGCCGGCGTTGATCCTCATGGCCGCCTTCACCGGCTTCGGCGGTCTGGCGCAGGCCTCGGGCATGAGCCTGCCGCAGACGGTGTTCCTGGTCGCCTTCGTCTGGGCGCTGCCGTCGATGATCGTCGTGGTCGGCGCCGTCCAGGCCGGGACGCCGCTTCTCGCCACCATGCTCGCGGTCGCCCTGTCGGCGGCGCGGCTGATGCCGATGACCATGGCGCTGATGCCGGTGCTGCGCGCCGACAAGACCCCGAAATGGGTGCTCTACGCGCTCTCCCATTTCGTCGCCGTCACCGCCTGGGTGTTCGGCATGTCGAAGCTGCCGGACCTGCCGCGCGCCGCGCGCGCACCCTATTTCGCCGGTTTCTCGCTGACGCTGACCGGCGTCAACATGATCGTCGCCGCCGCCTCGTGGTGGGCCGCCACCTCGCTGCCGCCGATCGCCGCCGCCGCGCTGGTGCTGCTGACCCCGCTCTATTTCATCCTGTCGCTGTGGCGGGCGGCGGCGCGCGCGCCGATCGATCGCCTCGCCCTGATCTTCGGCATGGCGGCGATGCCGGGTCTGCACGCGCTGTCGCCGCAGTTCGACCTGCTGCTGACCGGGTTCGTCGGCGGTGGTCTGGCGATCCTCGCCGGTCGCTTTCTGCCGAAGCCGGCGGCGCCCGAGAGCCCGGCCGCGCCGGCCGCAGACATCACCGCCGACCTCGGCCTCGACGGCGTCGACCGGGCGGGCCGGGACGGGGAGGGGGGACGATGAGCGAACTCTCCTTCCGCGCGATCGACGCGTGGTGGTGGCCCTGGGTGTTTTTGGCGATCGCCGGCTGGTTCGCCAACGACGTCTGGCGCCTGCTCGGCGTCGCCTTTTCCGGCCGCCTCACCGAGGAGAGCCGGATCTTCGCGGTCGTGAAGGCGGTGGCGACCGCGCTCGTCGCCGGGGTCATCGCCAAGCTGATCCTGTGGCCCTCCGGCGATCTCGCCGAGGCGAGCCTCGCCCTGCGCCTCGGCGCCGTGGCGATCGGCTTCGCCGCCTTTCGGCTGGGCGGCGAATCGGTCGCGGTCGGCGTGATCTCCGGCGAGGTGGTGTTCCTCGGCGGACGCCTCCTCGGCTGGTGACCGGCTCCCTGGCGCTCAGCGTGACAGACGCGGCACCAGCGACAGAATCACCAGGATGATCACCGAGCCGATCGCCGCATGGAGGATCTGGCCGATCAGGCCGTGGCCGAGGAAGAAGCCGAGCCGCGGCAGCACGTAGCCCGCCACCGCCGCGCCGACGATGCCGAGCACCGCATTGGCGAAGAAGCCGAAGCCGCCGCCCTTGACCACGAGGCCGGCGAGCCAGCCGGCGACGGCGCCCACCAGGATCCAGACGATGAAACCGACGATCATGGGATGTCTCCTCGTGGGGGCGTCCGCGACGGGCGACGCGGTGGTTCAGGCCGCCGCGAGCGCCGCGCGCAGCTTCTCGGCATGGGCGGCGAGCACCTTCTGATCGGCGAAGGGGCGCGGCAGCGGCCGCACCTTGTCCGCCGCCTGACGCGGCAGCACGTGGACGTGGAGATGGAACACCTCCTGCCCGCCGGCCGCCTCCGAGAACTGCTGCACGGTGATGCCGTCGGCGAGGAAGGCGGTCTTGGCGGCGCGGGCGATCTTCTGCACGGTGGTCATCACCGCCAGGAGATCCTCGGGGCGCACGTCGAGAATGTTGCGCGCCTTGGCCTTGGGAATCACCAGCACGTGACCGTCCACCGCCGGCATGATGTCCATGAAGGCGAGCGTCTGCGCGTCCTCGTAGACCACGTGAGCCGGAATCTCGCCACGCAGGATCTTGGCGAAGACGTTGGAATCGTCATAGGCGACGGTCATCTGAGGGGTCCTCTCGAGGAATGGTCCGCCGGACTGTCCCCCTCGGGGGCCGGCGGGTCAAGGTGGGGAAGTCACGTCTGGCGAGGTCGATCCGCATAGGGCGAGGCCGCCAGCAGATCCGCGTCGATCTCCGCGACGTCGGCGCGCTCGGCCTCGAGGAAGCGATCGACCGCCGCGCGGAAACCGGCATCGGCGATGTGATGCGCCGAGGTCGTGGTCACCGGCAGATAGCCGCGGGCGATCTTGTGCTCGCCCTGCGCCCCGGCCTCGACCCGCGACAAACCCCGCGCGATCGCCCAGTCGATCGCCTGATGGTAGCACAGCTCGAAATGCAGGAACGGCCGTTCCTCGACCGCGCCCCACCAGCGCCCGTAGAGCGCGTCGGCGCCGATGAAGTTGAGCGCGCCGGCGATCGGCCGGTCACCGTCATAGGCGAGAACCAGGAGCAGCCGGTCGGCCATGGTCTCGCCGATCGCCCGGAAGAAGGCGCGGTTGAGATAGGGCCGGCCCCATTTGCGCGATCCGGTGTCGAGATAGAAGGCGAAGAAGGCGTCCCAATGCGCCTCCTCGAGTGCGTCGCCGGTCAGCGCGACGATGTCGAGCCCGGCCTGCGCCTCGCGCCGCTCGCGCGCCAACTGCTTGCGCTTGCGCCCGAGCAGCGTCGCCAGGAAGTCCTGGTAGTCGCGATAGCCGCGATTGGGGAAATGGAACTGGCGATCGTGCCGGATCGCCCAGCCGGCCGCCTCGAACACCGCCACGTCCTCGGGCGCGAGAAAGGTCGCATGCGCCGAGGAGAGCCGCGCCTGCGTCACGAACCCCTCGAGCCCGGCGACGAGCGCCCGCCGCCCCTCGTCGCGCCCGTCGGCCGACCACAGCCGCGAACCCGGCACCGGCGTGAACGGCACCGAGACCTGGAGCTTCGGATAATAGCGCCCGCCGGCCCGCGTCCAGGCCTGCGCCCAGCCGTGATCGAAGACGTATTCGCCCTGGCTGTGCGCCTTGAGGAACGACGGGGCGATGGCCGCCGGCCGGCCGTCGTCGCCGTCGACGACGAGGTAACGGGGATGCCAGCCGCTGTCGGGGCCGATCGAGCCCGACGTCTCCAGCGCGTGGAAGAAGGCGTGGGAGAGGAACGGATCGGCCGGCCGCCCGTCGGCGAGCCGCCCGGCGCCCCCGGCGGCCCGGTCCCAGTCGGCGCGCCCGATCTCCTCGATCGAGTCGACCACGCGAATCGTGATCTCGTCGCGCTCTGTGGTCGGTCCTGTCACCGATCGCGTCCTCGTCTCGGGTCCGTCGTGACGGAAGGATAAGAAATTTCACGGATCCGGCCAAGCCGATCGCCGGTCCGTCAAGCGAAAGAGCCGACCTCCCGGGGGGAGATCGGCTCTTTCGTCGCGCCTCGAAGGCTCAGCGGCAGACGCGGCGGAAGTGGAGATCGCCCCAGCGATCGCGCCATTCCTCGCGCCAGCAGCGCTGCGGACGGATGTCGTCCTCTTCCTGATAGACTCGCGCCGGACGCGGACGGCGGCGCACGACCACCTCCTCGTCGAGGGGTTCGGGACGGGCGCTCTCGGCGAGCGCCCCGCCCAGGATCATGCCGCCGATCAGGCCGGCGGCTCCGGCGGCGACGGCGGCACCGTCGTCGGCGTGCGCCGGCGCGACGAGGCCGGCGTTGGCGGTGAGCAGTGTCGCGGCGGCGACCACGGCGATGATGAGCTTCTTGACGTCCATGCTTCCGACCTCTGACGGGTTCCCCGGGCGAATCCGCCCTCCGAATGACGAGGGAAGGATGAACCGGAAAGCCTCAACCAATTCCGAACGTGATGTTCAGATGCGGTTCAGGCGGAAATACGGCGGAGCCGAACGCATCGCGGCACCGACCACGGTCGGCGCGACGTCGTCGGCGTCGGGCTCTCGCCTCGGCCGAGGTCCGCCAGGACGACGGAAGGATGTTCCGACGGCGGAGCCGAACGAAAATGCCGCAACGTCAATGCGCAGGATCCGGACGGGCGGCCGACGGAGCCGCGGGGTCGAATCCCTCGAACACGATCTGATCGGCCCATCGCGCCGCCTTCGCCCTCTGGTCCGCCGTCCGCACCGTCCAGGTGATCACCGGCCGGTCGAGCAGGCGCCGGGCGATCGACGGCCCGAGCGCCGGCAGATCGTCGATCGAATAGGAGACGAAGTCCGGCCGCGACCACGGCGCGTGCAGGAGATGGGTGAGGGCGAAGCGCCGCAAGGCCCCCATGCCGCCGTACCATTTGGGATCGCGCGCCCGTTCCGCGACGATGCCGTGGGCGAGATGCGGCATCAGCCGATGCGCGACCGCGACCAGACGTGGATCGAAGGACTTGGTCACCACCGGCCCGGCATAGCCCCGGAGCGCGGCGGCGACCCGTTCGACGAGCCCCGTCTCGACGTCGGGCCCGAATGTGCTCTTCAGCTCGATCACCAGCCCGACCCGCCCGTCGATCGTGGCGAGCAATTGGCCGAGGCTCGGGATCGCCGCGTCGGTGCCGCGCATCGTCAGCGCCGCGAGTTCGGCGAAGGTCCGGTCGGAGACGCGCCCCTCGGCGGTCGTCAGCCGCTCGAGCGTGTCGTCGTGGAAGACCACGACCTCGGCGTCGGCCGACAGCAACACGTCGCATTCGATCGAGAAGCCGCGCTCGACCGCCGCGCGGGCGGCGGGAAGCGTGTTCTCGATCACGCCGGCGGCGGCGTCGTGGAGACCGCGATGGGCGATCGGGCGGCGGGTGAGCCAGGAGAAGTCCATCGGGCCTCCGAGGGGCGTGAGGAGAAGAGGGCCTCAGGCGATCTCGAAGATGCCCTCGACCTCGACGGCGACGCCGAACGGCAGGGCCGCGACCCCGACCGCCGAACGCGCGTGACGACCGCGATCGCCGAACACCTCGACCATCAGATCGGAGGCGCCGTTGACCACCTTGGGATGATCGCCGAAATCCAGTGTCGAATTGACGAACCCCGTCAGCTTCACGACGCGGACGAGCTTCTCGAGGTCGCCGGTGGCGGCCTTCACCTGGGCGATGAGGTTGATCGCGCAGAGCTTCGCGGCGGCGCGGCCGAAATCGACGTCGGCGTCCGCCCCGAGCTTGCCGACGAATTCGAGTCCCTTCGGCCCCATCGGCACCTGGCCGGAGACGAACAGGAGATCGCCGCTGCGCACGAAGGGCACGTAGTTGGCGGCGGGCACGGCGGGGGTCGGCAGGTCGATGCCGAGATCCTTCAGGCGTGCTTCGATCGAGCTCATGCGACGTCTCCCGTGGTCTGGTCGTGGGCCGGCCCTTCATGTCGGATTCCGCGACGCCCCGCAATCGCGCCGCCGCATGCGAGGCCGGCGCCGATTGCGCGTTGCAGGTTCTCCTAAATGGACGAGTCTGTAGAGGGGTCCCGTCATTGTTACCCGAAACCGAGGACTTCAAGAATTGGGGTCGATCCACTAGATGAGCCATCTCAGCCAAGGAATCAAAACATCCCCAAAGCCATTTAGAAGTGTTCCACTAGCAACGAGAGCGTACTCAAAAATTCTCTTGATCCAAGGATGTGTAGATATGGACCAGTCTATTACGGCTTTGATGCATTTTTGAGAATCCTGCGTTGCAATTCCGTGTTCTCCGTTGACGATTTTATCATTTAGGATCTCGTTCCCTAGGCGGATGTGCAATGGCCACCAAAACTCCTCAAGAAAGATGTAGGTGAGACCGATAAATTGTAGAACCGCTCCAGCTCTGACCATTTGAGAGGGACCAGAAAGCCCATATGAGAGAGATAGTATGGAAACCATAAAAATGACAGATAAGGGTAGAAAAATGGAGATCATAATAAGAAGAGCGTTGGAAAATATATATAGATTATCAATATTTATAAATGAACCGTTCTTCTTCATCTAATTTCTCTTTTCTATTGTAGGGTGTATTGCGTCTGATTGTCGTGTGAATTATTTCGTATCGATATTCACTGAGCATATTTCATGCGATATGCGAGCTCGCCTTTGAGTTCAATGGCACAACTAAGCGCTTCATCGACGAAGACAGCCGGATGTTCAACTCGTACAGCTGTGGCGATTATCCCCGAACTATCATTCCCATCAAGCACCGACGAGTCCTGGCATTGGAGCTACGCCACCCGCGTTGAATTCGCCACAGTCGCGGGGCATGAAGCAGGGATGAGCGCCCGGGGATCCGTGCCCCCGAGCCCCGTGCGACCGGAGGAAACCGTCACGATGCCTTTCGTTCTCGCCCGCCGCGCGGCCGTCGCCGCCCTTCTCGCCACCGTCGCGATCGGCGCCGACACCGTCGCGGCCGAGCCGGCGGTGCCCGACTTCACCGGCCATCGCGCCGTCTACGAGATGCATCTCGACACCCGCACCGACCGTTCCGAGATCGGCGCGGTCGAGGGGCGGCTCGTCTACGAGTTCAGCGGATCGAAATGCGAGGGCTGGGCGAGCCGCTTCCGCCTCGTCACCCGGCTCGATCCGGTCGAGGGCCGTTCGCGGCTGACCGACCTGCGCACGTCGTCCTTCGAGAGCGGCGACGGCCGCGCCTTCGATTTCTTCAACGAGAATTGGGTCGATCGGATCAAGGTCGAGGAGACCAGGGGCAGCGCCGCGCGCGACGGCGGGTCCGTCCGGGTCCACCTCGAGCGCCCGGCCGCCAAGGACGTCGTCCTGCCCGCCGGCGTCCGCTTCCCGACCGATCACCTGCGCGCCATCGTCGCCGCGGCGGAAGCGGGCAAGACCCTCACCGAGATCGACCTCTACGACGGCTCCGAGACCGGCGAGAAGCCCTATCGCACCTCGGTGGTGATCGGCCGCGAGGAGACCGGCGCCGACGACACCGCCAAGGAACCGGCCGCCGCCGTCGACCTCCTGAAGGGACACCGCCGCTGGCCGGTCTCGATCTCCTTCTTCGACCTCTCCAAGGTCGATCAGGGTGAGATGACGCCGGATTATCAGCTGAGCTTCCTGCTCTACGACAACGGCGTCTCGCGGCGCCTGCGCTTCGACTACGGGTCCTTCTCGCTCAGCGGCGATCTCTCGGCGCTGACCCCCTTGCCGTCCGCCGCCTGCCCCTGAGACGGGGCCTCGCCCCGCGCCGGCGCGCGCGGTTCGGCGCGCGGGCGCGGGTTGAACACCCGCCCGGGCGCCACGACGTCGGCGCCGAACCGGCGCTTCAGATCGTCGATCGCCGCCTCCGCCTTGGCGCGCCGCCCGGCGCTCTCGTCGACGAGATCCGGCGGATCGCAGAATTCGATCGGCGTCAGGTCGGCCACGCCGATGCCGATCAGGCGGAACCGGCGGCCGTCGGTCTCCCGCTTCAGAAGCTCCGCGCCGGTGCGGAAGATGCGATCGCCGAGCGCGGTCGGATCGGCGAGCCGGCGATTGCGGGTCAGCGTCTTGAAGTCGTGGGTCCTCAGCCGGAGTTGGATGGTGAAGCCGCCGATCGCGTGCGCCTTGAGCCGGCCCGAGACCTTGGTCGCCAGCCGGAACAGGATCGTCTCGAGCGCCGCGTGATCGGAGAGATCCGTCTCGAGCGTGATCTCGTTGGAGATCGACTTCACCTCGTCGCTCGGATCGACCACCCGGCGATCGTGACCCTCGGCGAGTTCCTTCAGCCGCCGCCCGAGCACGCCGAAGCGGCGGAAGAGCTGCGCCTCGTCGGCCCGCCGCAGGTCGGCGATGGTGCGGAACCCCTCCGCGTGGAGCGCCTCGGCGGTCGCCTTGCCGACGCCCCAGATGGTGGTGACCGGGCGCGGCGCGAGAAAATCCGCCGTCTCCGCCCGGCCGATCACCGAGAAGCCGCGCGGCTTGTCGAGATCGGAGGCGATCTTGGCGAGGAACTTGTTGTGGCTGAGCCCGACCGAGACGGTGATCCCCACCTCGCGTTCGACCCGCGACGCGAATCGCGCCAGCGTCAGCGCCGGCGAGCCGTGATGCAGCAATTCGGTGCCGGAGAGATCGAGGAAGGCCTCGTCGATCGACAGCGGCTCCACCAGCGGCGTGAGTTCGCCCATCATCCGCCGGATCTCGTGGCCGACGCGGGTGTATTTCTCCATGTTCGGCCGGATCACCACGGCCTCCGGGCATTTCTCGAGCGCCTGCCACATCGGCATGGCCGAGCGCACCCCGGAGATCCGCGCCACGTAGCAACAGGTCGAGACGACGCCGCGCCGGCCGCCGCCGACGATCACCGGCTTGTCCTGGAGGGAGGGATCGTCGCGCTTCTCGATCGAGGCATAGAAGGCGTCGCAGTCGATGTGCGCGATCGCCAGATCGCCGAGCTCCGGATGGGCGAGGAGGCGCGGACTGCCGCATTTGGGGCAACGCGTCGCCTCGATCCGCGTCGGCGTCAGGCAGACCCGGCAGAAGGCGAGGGGACGCGGCACGTCCGGAACGGGAGCTGTCGGTTCGCGCAAGGACCGGCCTCGTTCGACGGATGAGGGGAGCGAGAGTCTACCCGTCCGCCCCGTCGCCGACAATCGGCGCGGCCGCCTCGTCCCCGCCGATCAGGCCGCCGACCGCCCGCGCGACCGTTCCCCAGTCGCGCGTTCGGAGCCAGGTTCCGCCGACCTCCGGCGCCATCGCGAACCACACGGGATCGGCGACGAAATGGACGAGCCGGATCGCCTCGACCGCTTGCCGCGCGGCGGCGAGATGGTTGGGGCCGTCGTCGACGAAGATCACCGGACAGCCCGGCGCGCGCGACCGCGCGCCCGTGGCGAGGGTGGCGAGCGCCGGCCCCTTCGATCCCTCGTTGGCGATCATCGGCAGCGCCAGCCCGAGCCGGCCGAGATGGGCCGCGCGCCGCTCGGCCTGGGCCGCCGGAACATTCGTCAGGAGGACGACGTCGGCGACCCCCGCGAGGCGGGAGAGCGCCGCGACCGCGCCCTCGACCGGCGGCTGGTTCTCGACCTCGGCGCGGAAGAAGGCGTCGATCAGTTCCTTGACCAGCGCGCCCGGGATCGCCTGTCCGCCGCCCGCCTTGGTGACGTTGCCGGTGATCGCGAAGGAGCGCGGTTCGAGCCGGAAGCCGTGGCGCTCGAGGAAGGCGGCGAGGGGGGCGATGAACTGCAGCACCACCTCGTCGACGTCGACGACCGCGAGCGGACGCCCGGACGGGGCGTGGGCCTCGGCGCCGTCGATCAGCCGCATCGCGCTCATATGAAATCCGAGGCCGGATCGAGGGTGTGGCGCGCCGCGACGATCGTCACCGGCCGCATCCGCCGACGCTCGGCGAAGGTGAGGAGCAGGCTCTCGTCGCCCATCAGATACTCGAGCACGGCCGCGAAGAACCCCGGCTCGGCCGCCGCCGCGCGCAAGTTCTCCGGCCCGAGCCCGGTCGCCCCGAGAAAACGCCCGAGCACTTCCCCGTCCTCCGCCAGGAACGACAGGGCGGCGACGGCGATCTCGATCGCGTCCTCCTGCGACATCCTTTCACGACTCGGAAACCCTGTCGTACGTCTCACATCTCAGCCTTAATCACTTTGTTCAGAGAATCGATGTTAGCGTCCCTCGCAGGGAAAAGCATCGACGGCCTGTTCGTCCGGGGACGACCGATGGATCGGTCGGGGGAGTGGAAGATGGCGAAGACGGTCCTCATCGTGGAGGACAACGAGCTCAACATGAAGCTCTTCCACGATCTCTTGGAAGCGCACGGCTACCGCACATTGCAGAGCCGCAACGGCTTCGATGCGATGGACGTCGCCCGCGCCGACCGTCCCGATCTGATCCTCATGGACATCCAATTGCCGGAGGTCTCCGGCCTCGAAGTCACCAAGTGGCTGAAGGAGGACGACGATCTGCGCTCGATCCCGGTCATCGCCGTGACCGCCTTCGCGATGAAGGGCGACGAGGAGCGCATCCGTCAGGGCGGCTGCGAGGCCTATATCTCCAAGCCGATTTCCGTCGCCAAGTTCCTGGAGACGGTGAAGTCCTATCTCGGTGATGCGTGAGTTCGGGTGAGACGAGATGACGGGTCGCGTTCTGGTCGTCGATGACATACCTGCGAATGTGAAACTGCTCGAGGCGCGTCTCGGCGCGGAATATTTCGACGTCGTCTCCGCCCTGTCGGGTGAGGAGGCGCTCGCCCAGTGCCTCCGCACGATGCCGGACATCGTGCTGCTCGACGTGATGATGCCCGGCATGGACGGGTTCGAGGTGTGCCGGCGGCTGAAGGCCGATCCGCGCACGCTCCACATTCCCGTGGTGATGGTCACCGCGCTCGATCAGATCTCCGACCGGGTCAAGGGGCTCGAGGCGGGCGCCGACGACTTCCTCACCAAGCCGGTCAACGACACCGCCCTCGTCACCCGCGTGAAGAGCCTCGTCCGCCTCAAGGCCCTCACCGACGAATTGCGCCTGCGCTCCGCCTCCGGCCGCGATCTCGGCCTCGACGACGGGTTCGATCCACGCATCTTCACCGAGGTGCCGCACGGCCGGATCCTGCTCGTCGACGATCGCCGCTCGAGCTTCGAGCGCCTCCAGGCCTCGCTCGGCGGCCGCCACACCCTCACCGTCGAGACCGATCCGCAGCAGGCGCTGTTCCGCGTCGCCGACGGCGATTTCGATCTGGTGATCGTCAGCCTCGGACTGGCGAATTTCGACGCCTTGCGGCTGGTCTCGCAGATGCGCGCGCTGGAGCGCACCCGCATGCTGCCGATCCTGCTCCTCGCCGAGCAGGAGGATCGCGCCCGCCTGCTGCGCGGCCTCGAACTCGGCGTCAACGACTATCTGGTCCGTCCGATCGACCGCCAGGAGCTGCTCGCCCGCGTCGCCACCCAGATCCGCCGCAAGCACTATACCGATCGCCTGCGCGACACCGTCCAGCAGACCATGGAGATGGCCGTCACCGACGGTCTCACCGGCCTCCACAATCGCCGCTTCATGACCACCCACATGGAGCAGACCCTGGAACAGGCCCATCGTCACGGCCGTTCGCTCTCGGTGATGATCGCCGACATGGATCACTTCAAGGCGGTCAACGACACCTATGGCCACGACGCCGGCGACGCGGTGCTGCGCGAATTGGCCGAGCGCATCCGCTCCTCGATTCGCGGCGCCGATCTCGCCTGCCGCTACGGCGGCGAGGAATTCGTGGTGATCATGCCCGACACCGATCTCTCCGCCGCCGGCATCGTCGCCGAGCGCATTCGCGAGCGGATCGCCGCCGAGCCCTTCCGCCTGCCCGACGGCCGCCTGCTGCCGCGCACCATCTCGATCGGCATCGGCGCGCTCGAGGGCGCCCACGACACCTGCGAGACCATCATGAAGCGCGCCGACGGCGGGCTCTACGAGGCCAAGGAGAGCGGGCGCAACCGGGTCGTCTCGCGCGCGGCGTGACCGCGACCTCGCGACCGACCCCGCGGAAGATCGCGTTCGTTAAACTTAACGATTTACGAACACGAAGGAATTTCGGCATTCTCGGAGCCGTTCGACTAGGCGCGCGAAGGTCCCGCCGCTAGGGTTTCCTCGGGTCTCGTGTCCCAGTATGCCTCTTTCCGACCGGCCGCCCCGGGCGGGGGGAGGGGACGCGGACCTCGGAGCCCGTCGGCTCGGGATCGCCGCAAACACCCCGAGGCGAGGGGATGAGTCGGCCGAGTGACGATTGCGAGTGGCCTCCTCGCTCATCGGGTCGCTCGGCCGACCCTCCGACCGAGCGGCGAACCCACGAATTTTCGAACTCACAACCAGCGGCGCGACAGGAACGTGTCCCACCGTTCGTCGCGCGGCGCGCGCTCGCGCGTCTCGGCGGCGCGGGCGGGCTTGCGCGGCGTGCGCATCTCCACCGGCTGGGCGGCGCGATCGCGCGCGCTCTCGCGCGGCGAGACCGGGGTCTTGTCGCGCATCTGGATCTGCTCGACCAGGGAGCGGAACCCCGTCGTGTCGTCGGCCATCGAAAACCCCTGAAGGAACGGAAGGAAGTCGCGGCGAGTTTACACCTTGCCGCAGTATGAGGAAGAGTGCGTGCGACCGGGTTCGCGGTGGACGCCACTTTCTCGTCCCACGTGCATTCGTGTTGCCGAAGAACGGCCATTTTACGGCCCCTATCGAGGACTTCGATGGGGGCAGACGTCGACGCGGCGTCGAGGGAGATACGAATGATGAGGACTCTCAGGGAACTTCTGACCGTCGGCACCATCCTGCCGGCGCTGGTGGTGTCGGGAACCGGGCCGTCGGGTTCGGCCTTCGCCGCCGAGGCGGGCGCGCGGTCCGGCGACCTGCTTCTGGCCCAGGCCGCGCCTCAGGACGAACTCTTCCGCCGCCCCAAGCCCGGAGCTCCCGCCGCGCCGCACGCCCCGGCGCCGCCGCGCCCGGAGAAGGTCCGGCCGATGCCGACCCATCCCGCCGCTCCGCCGGCCGCCGTCGGCCGCCCGGCCGCGCCCGCCGCCGTCCCGCGTCCCGAGCGCCCGGTCGCGCCGCGTCCGGAAAAGCGCATCGCGCCGGTGGCGCCCCAGCCCGGCGGCGCGCCGGTGATGCGCGAACGTCCGCCCCAGCCGGCCCGCCCGGCGATCGCGCCCCAGCCGGCTCGTCCGGCGATCGTGCCCCAGCCGGCTCGTCCGGCGATCGTGCCCCAGCCGGGCGGCGGCGCCCACGCGCCCGCCATCGCGAAGCCGCCGCGCCCCGAGACGCCGCGCACCGCGCCGACTCAGGCGCCGGTGCCCGGCCCCAAGGTTCAGCGCCCGGCGCAGCCCGGCCTGTTCGGGAACGGCACCCCCGGCGCGGTCATGCCGCCCGCCGGGGTCCGCCCGCCGCAGGGTGAGGCGCCGACGATGGGCACCGCGCCCGGCGGCGCGACGCCTCCGGCGATGCCGCCGCAGGGCATCGGCCAGCCTGTGGTTCCCCCCGGCGCGGTGCGCCCGATGCCTCCGCAGGGCGCCGGCCAGCCGATGCCGCCGATGGGCGCGGGCCAACCCATGCCGCCGCGCGGCGACGGCCGTCCTCCGATGCCCCCGCAGGGTGAGGCCCGTCCGCACGGGGGCGGCGTCGGCGTCGGTGCCGCCGTCGGCGCGGCCGCGGTCGGTGCCGCCGTCGGCGTCGTCGGCGGGATGATCCTGGGCGGCGACGCCCGAGGTCTCGACGACGTCCATCGCCAGCGCCGCGAGACGGTGCGCGACGGCTCCACCTTCTATTCGGAGCCCGGCCGCGTGATCATTCGCGACGATCGCGGCCTCCACCTGCGCCACGACGAGAGCGAGCGCTTCCGTGGCCTCGACGGCGAGATGACGACCGAGCGGCGCGGCGGCGAGATCTATCAGGTCTGGCGTCGTCCCGACGGCGTGCGCATCGTCACCGTCACCGACGAGGACGGCCGTCTGCTGCGGCGCATCCGCCGCTGGCCGGACGGGCGCGACGAGATCCTGATCGACAACGCTCGGCGGCCGCGTCCGGCGCGCTGGTCGGACGAGATCGTGATCCTGCCGCCGCCGCCGCCGACTCACCGCCGCGTCTATATCGAGACCGAGCGCGCCGACGAGACCGAGATCTACGATCTCCTCGCCGCCGAGCCGCTGGCGCCGCTGCCGCGTCGCTACTCGCTCGACGAGATTCGCGTCAGCCGCGATCTGCGCGCCTACATGCCGGCGGTCGACGTCGACACGATCACCTTCGCCAGCGGGTCGTGGGAGGTCGAGCCGGGGCAGATCGCCCGTCTCGCCGTCGTCGCCAAGTCGATCCAGCGGATCCTCGCCAACTCCCCCGACGAGATCTTCCTGGTCGAGGGCCACACCGACGCGGTCGGATCGGACATCGACAACCTGTCGCTCTCCGACCGTCGCGCCACCGCCGTCGCGGCGATTCTCACCCGCGATTTCGGTGTGCCGCCGGAAAACCTGACCACCCAGGGCTACGGCGAGCAGGTGCTGAAGGAGGCGACCTCCGGCCCCTCGCGGATCAACCGCCGCGTCACCGTGCGCCGCATCACGCCGCTGCTCGAGACGGCGGGCGGGCGCTGATCGGATCGATCGGGCGGAGCGGCGACGCTCCGCCCCGTTCCGCCCGACGGCGGCACACGACGGTTCGGACAAAGAAAAAGCCGCCCGATGGGCGGCTTTCTCATGAGACCGATGTGGTCGCCCGAAGGCGCCTCACTTGATCTTGGCTTCCTTGAACTCGACGTGCTTGCGCGCGATCGGGTCGTACTTCTTGGCCGCGAACTTCTCGGTCATGGTACGGGAGTTCTTCTTGGTGACGTAGAAGTAGCCGGTGTCCGCGGTCGACACGAGCTTGATCTTGATGGTGGTCGCCTTGGCCATGGCCGCAGTCCCTCTGGAATTCTGTGTTCTTCAAAGCGAAGGCCCGCGTGAGGTCCACACGGGCCATGGCTCCGATCTCGAAGTTGCGCGCAAAATGGCCGAAGAGGCCGACCCTGTCAAGGTCGGCCGAGCGTCGTCCTCGCGGATCTCACCAACGATGGCCCCGGAATTCGGCCGGCACCACGCGACCGTCGCCGTTGCGGTCCATCTTGGCGAACATCGCGTCGTGATCGGCCAGGAATTCGGCCTCGCTGACGGTGCCGTCGCGATTCGTGTCCATCGGCGCGAAGCGGTTCGCCTTCTGCTGCTGCATGGCGTCCATCCGCGCCTGATTGTAGCCGCGCTGCGAGCCCATCCGGACGCTCATGTATTCGTCCTTGGTGAGGCTGCCGCTCGAATCGGCGTCCATCGCCGCGAAGACGTCCTTGGCGGCGGCCCGCATCTCGTCCCGCGAGATCGCGCCGTCCTTGTTCGTGTCGAGATCGGCGAAGCGCTCACGCCAGGGCGCGTTCGGGTTCAGGCCCATGCCGCGCCCCTGACCCATGCCCATACCCATGCCGAAACCCATTCCGCCGCCCTGCGCCTGAGCGAGAGTGACGGCGCCGGTGGCGGCGACGGCGGTGGCGAGAACGATGGCGAAAGTGGTGGTCTTCCAGGTCATGACGAAACTCCCTCGTCGTGCGACCGGGCACGTCTCGTCACGTCGCGAGAAGGAGATCCCTTCCGCGTGGAGGTGTCGGCGCGTCGGTCGGCGGTTCGATGGGGTCGTTCGGTGGAGCCTCGCTCCCGCCTGTCCCGATCCCCTTTTCGATGCTGTAATAGTACGACGCGGCGTCTAAGTTTTCCAGTTAACTCGTCGTAAGGTGGGACGAGGCGTGGGTCAGGCCCGGGTGGCGATCGCCGCCGCGGCCCCACCCATGGCGAGCGCGCTCGCCCGTCGGGTCAGCCGCAGCGCGCGCGGCGAGGTGAGGAAGGCCCGCGCCCGCCCGGCGACGCCGACCCAGGAGAGATCGACGAAGGCCATCACCGCGATCTGCACCGCCGTGAGCAGGGCCCAGTCGCCGAAGCCCATCGCGCGGACGTCGATCAGCGTCGGCAGCAGGGCGACGTAGAAGACCATGATCTTCGGATTGCCGAGCGTGATGGCGAGACCCGTGGCGAAGAGCCGCCACGGCGAGGTCGGCGCCGCGCTCGCCGCCGTCTCCGCGTCCGGAGGCGACCGCCACAGCCCGACCGCCAGCCACGCCAGATAGGCGACGCCCGCCCATTTCACCGCGACGAAGGCGAAATGGACCTCCTCGGCCAGCACCGAGAGCCCCGCCACCGCCGCCGCGAGCCACGCCGCCTCGCCGATCCACATCGCCGCCAGGAACGGCAGCACCACGCGCGGCCCCCGCGTCAGCACCTGCGCCACCAGCGCCGCGACGCTCGGCCCCGGCGTGCCGGCATTGAGCAGGAGCGCGAAGGCGAAGAGGGCGACGGCGGCGAGGGTCACGGGCTCAGATCTCCTTGCGCAGGAAGCGATCGCGCTCCCAGTAGTAGAACGGCACCGGATGATCCGGCCCGAGCTCGGGATCGATCGAAAGCCGGGTCTCGAGTTCGTCCATCACCGCCTTGGTGATCGGCATCAGCTCCGGCCGCGCGCGTGCCTCCGGGAAGGTGACCCAGGCGACGTCCTCGAGTTCGCCCGAGGGACCGACGCCGCTCTCGAGCCGGCCGCCGATCGCCGAAGCCGCCACCGCGAAGAAGCGCGTGTCGAACCGGCGCGGCCGCCCCGGCGGGGTGATGGCGCGGGCGACGAAGCGCATCGCGCCGATCGCCGGCATCACGCCATGGGCGCGGAAGGCGGCGATCGCGTCGTGCGGATCGTGGCTCTCGCCGGAGGCGGTGGTCTCTGTCGGCCGGCCGATCAGGACGCCGGCCTCCTCATAGGTCTCGCGGATCGCAGCGACGGCGAAGGCACGCGCCCGCGTCGCCGTCTTCGGCCCCTTCATCTCGGTGGAGAGGCGGGCGAGGACGGCCGGATCGTAATCGTCGGCGAGCCGCGCCCGGCTGTCGGCCGGATCGACCCGCCCGCCCGGAAACACCCAGGCGCCGGGCATGAACTTGTGGCGCATGTGGCGCTTGCCCATCAGCACCCGCAGCGCCCCGTCGGATCCGCGATCGAGGATCAGCAGCGTCGCCGCGTCGCGCGGGCGGTAGTAGGCGGCCTTGGAGGAACGATCGAGGGCGTTGAGTTCGTCGAGAATGTCGGCGATGGCGCGCATCAGGGTACTTTCGGCGGGAGGGGGAGGGCGGGCACCGCGCGGCCGAAACCGTGCATGCCCAGCGCCCATTGCAGCGCCACCACGCCGCCCTTGAGCGGTCTCAGCAGCGCCAGCGAGAGGAGGAGCGTCACCGGCAGCCAGATCGCCATCTGGATCCACGGCTCCGGCGCCCAGGCGCGTTCGGTGATCAGCAGACCGCTGACGACGACATGGCCGACGATCAGGATCGTCAGATAGGGCGGGAGGTCGTCGGCGCGGTGGTGATGCAGCTCCTCGCCGCACACCGCGCAGACGGGCCGCACCGTGAGATAGCCCTCGAACAACGCGCCGTTGCCGCATTCCGGGCAGCGTCCGCGCACGCCGCGCGCGAGCGCCCGCGACAGGGGCCGCGCGGGCGGGGCCGCCGGCGGATCGGCGCGTCCACCGCCGCCGCCCTCCTCGAAGGGAACCTTCATGCGCGCCTCCCGTTCGGCCGTGGGCTCCGGCCGTTGTTCGAGACGGGCTCAGGAGAGCCCGATCGCCACCACTTTCGCCCAGGCCGGACGCGCCTGCAACCGCGCGTACCACGCCTCGAGATGCGGCATCGACGGCCGCTCCATCTGGATTTCCATCCAGGCGTAGGCGAGCGGCCCGAGCGCGATGTCGGCGAGGCCGAAGTCGTCGCCGGAGAGATAGGGCTGGGTCGCCAGTTTCGCGTCGGCGATGGCGAGGAGATCGGTGCAGATCTTCACCGCCTTGTCGATCGCCACCATGTCGCGCTTCTCCGGCGGCGTGCGGACGAGACCCCAGATCACGTCGGTGAAGGTCCGCGCCAGCGAGATCTGCCAGTCCATCCACATCTCGACGAGCGCGCGCCGACCCGGATCGTCGTGCCAGAACCGGCCGCCGCCCCGGGTGACGGCGATGTAGCGCAGGATGGTGTTCGATTCCCACAAGGTGAGGTCGCCGTCTTGGACCACCGGCACCAGCCCGTTCGGGTTCATCGCGCGGTATTCCGGCGTTCCGGTGACGCCGAAGGCGCCGCCCGCGTCGATCCGCTCGAAGGGAACGCCGAGTTCCTCGCAGAGCCACATCACCTTCTTGACGTTGGACGAATTGGCTCGTCCCCAGATCTTCAACATGTGCCGTCCTCTGAATCGACCATCGGCCGGCGAGCTTCGGCCATCGGCGCGGGCGTTGCAATCGCTCGCGCCCCCGTAGCCGCCGCGTTCACGGCTCCTCTGCGTGAATGTCGTGGGTGGCGACGGCGTCCTCCGCCTTCGGGGGCAAGAACCAGTCGCGCCGGGCGAGCGTCGCCGTCATGTCGGCCCGGCCGGCGGCGCGATGCTCGCGCGCCGACCGCGCCGAGAACTCGTAGTCCTTGTTGTCGCTCTCCCAGCTCTTGATGCGGTAGATGACGTGGAGAATGTCGACGACGCCGGGCTTGCAGAGATCGCGGATCGTGGCGCGGTCCGCCTCGGTGCGCAGTTCCTCCGGGATCCGGTCGAGCGCGGCGAGCAACTGCCGGCGCAGCGCGAACATCTGGCGGAACCGCGTCGTGCCGGCGCGCGTCCGGCTCGAATAGGTGATGTCCTTCTGGCGGGCGAGAACCTCGGCCATGTCCTGCGGCATCGCCCCCTGCGCCGGGAACAGATCGACCTGGAACACAAGCGAGGAGAGGTCATCCTCCTGCTCCAGGAGATGCTCGAGCGGGGTGTTGGAGACGAGCCCGCCGTCCCAATAGTGGCGCCCGTCGATGTCGATCGCCGGCAGCGCCGGTGGCAGCGCGCCGCTCGCCATCACGTGGCGGACGTCGATCCGCGTCCGCTTCGCCGGATCGGGGTGGCGGTTGTCGAACCACGTGAAATTGCCGCTCTCCACCTCGACCGCGCCGACCGAGACCCGCATCGGCCCGGCGTCGAGACGGTCGAAGTCGATCAGCGTCTCGAGCGTGCTCTTCAGATCGCCGGTGTCGTAGAAGCTCGTCGCCCCCTCGCTGCCGCGCGCGCGGAACCACGGGCTCGGCACGCGCGGCGCGAAGAAGCCGGGCTGGCCCATGGTCATCGCCGCGAGGCCCGACCATTGGTTCTCGAACGAGCGGAACACGTCGAAGGGATCGAGGAGGTCGGCCGCGCTCTTCCGCGTCACCGTCTCCCAGAAACGGCCGAGGCGCTCCAGCCGCCGCTCGGGCGGATTGCCGGCGATGATCGCCGAATTGATCGCGCCGATCGACACGCCGGAGATCCAGGTCGGCTCGACGCCCGCGCTCTCGAGCGCCTCCCACACCCCGACGTGATAGGCCCCGAGCGCGCCGCCGCCCTGGAGGAGCAGCGCGACCCGGTCGTAGGCGGCGACGAGATCGGAGAGCGGCGCCTCCGCGCTCGCCGTGGGGTGGGCGGTCTTCGAGGGACGTCTCGTCATGCGCGGGGGCTCCGGTTCGCCGTCGTTCCGGAGATCGGGGGCCGCGAGTGTGGCGGTGTCGTGTCGCTCGTGCTCACGACGCCGTGCGTCACCGGCGCGGTGGTCCTTTGCGCCCGCGCGACGGCGCGCCGCGCACCCGCCCCTTGTCGCGCGCCACCGCCGCCAGCCGCTTGCGGCCGAGAACCTTGTCGTAGGTCCCCTCCGACAGCATCTCGAAGCGCAGCGCGCCGGCGAAGGGCTGCGCCTCGACCAGCTTGACGTCGACCGTGTCGCCGAGCCGGAAGGTCTCGCCGGAGCGCTGGCCGATCATCGCGTGGGTCACCTGATCGTAGACGTAATAATCGTCGCCGATCGTCGCCGCCGGCACGAACCCGTCGGCGCCGGTGCCGTCGAGCCGGACGAAGAGGCCGGACTTGGTGACGCCGGAGATCTTGGCGCGGAAGCTCGCGCCGATCCGGTCCATCAGCCAGCGCGCGATCAGCCGATCGATCGTGTCGCGCTCCGCCATCATGGCGCGGCGCTCGCACGCCGAGATCTCCGCGCCGATCGCCTCGAGCTTGTCGTCCCAGGTCTCCGGCAGCCCGTCGCCGCCGAACTTCAGCGCCCGGATCAGCCCGCGATGCACGACGAGGTCGGCATAGCGGCGGATCGGCGAGGTGAAATGGGCGTAGCGCCTCAGATGCAGGCCGAAATGGCCGATGTTGAAGGGGTTGTACTCCGCTTGCGCCTGACTGCGCAGCACCACCTCGTTGACGAGCCCCGCCTTGGGACTGTCGACCACGGCGCGCAGGATCCCGTTGAACATCGAGGGCTTCAGCCCGCCGCGCTGGCCGAGCTTGATGTCGAGCGTGGAGAGGAACTCCTTGAGCGCGGCGACCTTCTCCTCCGAGGGCATGTCGTGGATGCGGTAGAGGAGGGGCACCTTGTGCTTCTCGAGCGTCTCCGCCGCCGCGACGTTGGCCTGGATCATGAACTCCTCGATGAGCTTGTGCGCATCGAGCCGTTCGGGAACGATCACCTTGTCGACGGTGCCCTCGGGCGTCAGGAGGATCTTGCGCTCGGGCAGGTCGAGTTCGAGCGGCTCGCGCGCGTCGCGCCCGCGCTTCAGGACCTCGTAGGCCGCCCACAGCGGCTTCAACACCCCCTCGAGCAACACGTCGGTCTTCTCGTCGACCCGTCCGTCGATCGCCGCCTGCGCCTGCTGATAGGCGAGCTTCGCCGCCGAGCGCATCAGGATGCGGTGGAACGTGTGCGAGAGCTTGCGCCCCTCGGCGGAGAACACCATCCGCACCGCCAGCGCCGGCCGGTCCTCCTTCTCGCGCAGCGAGCAGAGGTCGGTGGAGATCTTCTCCGGCAGCATCGGCACGACCCGGTCGGGGAAATAGACCGAGTTGCCGCGATGGACCGCCTCGCGATCGAGCGCCGTGCCCGGCCGCACGTAATGGGCGACGTCGGCGATGGCGACGGTGCAGACGAAGCCGCCGGGGTTCTCCGGGTCCTCGTCCGGGGCGGCGTGGACCGCGTCGTCGTGGTCCTTGGCGTCGGGCGGATCGATGGTGATCAGCGGCAGGTCGCGCCAATCCTCGCGCTTGCCCAGGGTCACCGGCTCGCAGCCCTCCGCCTCGAGCAGGACCGAGGTCGGGAAGACGTGCGGGATGTTGTGGACGTGCAGCGCGATCTCCGAGACCGCGCGCTCCGACGCCATCGAGCCGATGACCGTGCGCACCTTGGCCCGCGACGGCCCGAGACGGCCGCCCGAATGCAGGAGATCGACCGCGACGAGATCGCCGTCCTGGGCGTCCTTCAAATCGGGCGTGGCGACGATCAGCTCGCGGCTCTTCTTGTCGATCGGCATGATCCGGGCGCCGCCCGGCTCCAGCCGGACGATGCCGAGCGCCGCCGGCGGCTTCTTGTCGAGCACGCGAATGATGCGCGCCGCGCTCGAGACGCCCTCGGGCAGATCGTCCGCGACTTCGGCCTGGCGCAGCAGCACGCGATCGCCGATGCCGGCCGCCGGAGCGCGTCCCGCCCCGCGCCGGGTCTTCGGCTCGGCGAGCACCAGGACCAGCGGCGCCGGGCCGTTCGCCTCCTCGTCCCATTCGTCGGGCACGGCGAGCAACTCGCCGTCGGGATCGCGCCGGGTCACGTCGGCGACGAAGACCTGGGTGAGCGCCCCCTTCGGCGCGAGCTTCTTGTGGCGCTTCTCGACGACGCCCTCGATCTCGAGTTCCTTGAGAACCCGCTTCAGCGCGATCTTGGCGCCGCCGGTGATGCCGAAGGCGCGCGCGATCTCGCGCTTGCCGGCCGCTCCCGGGTTCTCCGCCAGGAAGGCGAGCATCTCCTCGCGCGAGGGCAGCGCGTCGCCGAGGCGGGGCCGCGTCGACGACGAGGAAGAGGAGGGGCTGTCGGAAGTCGGTCTGCGGGCCAATCGCGTCGTCCGGATCGTGGGTCGGGCCGCGAAGATAGACCGTCCCGGCGGCTCTGTCGCCGCCTTAGCGTCGGCGCGGGATCAGAAGCGCTGCATCGCCTCGCGCAGAACCCTGACGTCGCCCGGCTCCGCGCCGTCGCGCCGGGCCGGTTCGACGATCTCGACGGCGCTCTCGTCGACGACGCGATTGCGTCCCGCCGCCTTGGCGACATAGAGCGCCTTGTCGGCCCGCGCATAGAGCTCGGAGAAGCCCTCGACGTCGGTCGACCGGGCGATGCCGATCGAAATCGTCGGAGCGATCGTCTTGGCCTCGGTCTCGATCCGGATCGCGCCGATGCGCTTGCGCAGCTCGTCGGCGAAGGCCTCGCAGTGGCGCAGGTTGGCCTCGGGGTCGGAGAAGGGGCAGTCGATCGCCACGGCGAATTCCTCGCCGCCCATGCGCCCGATCGGGATCGGCGCGGCGAAGAGATCGCGCATCACTCCACCGACGGCGGCGATCACCTCGTCGCCCTTGGGGTGGCCGTGACGGTCGTTGATCGCCTTGAACCGATCGAGGTCGCCGAGGAGCAGCGCCACCTCGTGGCCCGCCTCCAGCCGTTCCTCGATCAGGGCGACGAAGGTGCGGTTGTTGAGGAGGCCGGTCTGCAGGTCGGTGCGCGCCAGCGTGTGCAGCGACTGGGTCGCCTGCCACAGGTCGAGATACATCCGGCCGAATTCCCAGGTGATCGGGATCGCCAGGATGGCGCAGGCCACGGCCGCGCCGATCATGCTGAGAACGATGGTGCCCGGATCCTGGGCGCGCGCCTGGACGCCGGTGACGAGCGCGGTCAGAGTGGCGATGTAGATCGTCATGCGGCCCACGTAGAGCCACAGGTCGCGACTGGAACGAATGTTCCGCCGGGATGCCAGCTCCAGGGTGCGCTCGACGAACGTCATTGTTCGCGTCTCCTCGGACGACCGGGCGCCCTCGCTCCGGCGTCGTCCGTGTGGGGGAGAGTGTCGCAAGTTTCTGGAGAACTTCTTTCCGTCGGGGAAGTTCGACGAAAAAGCCGGCGGATTGGTTGAGGAAGTCTGAAACCTCGTGCCGCTCTCCCGGCCCTCCTCGGGCCGGGATCGTGCGCGAGCCTTCGCCTCAGCCTTCGCCGTCGGCGCTCTTCGCCGCCCGGGTCGCCGGCTTCTTCGCCGGAGCCTTCTTCGCCGCCGGCTTCTTGGCGGCGGGCTTCTTCGCCGTCTCCGACGCCGCCTCGCCGTCGGCCGCCGCCGCCTTCTTCTTCGGCGCCGCCTTGGCGCGCGTCGGCTTCGCCGGCGACTTCGCCGCCTTTTCGGCGACCAGCGCGACCGCGATCTCCATCGTCACCGACTGCGGATCCATGCCCTTGGGCAGGGTCGCGTAGACCTTCTCGTGGGCGACGTAGGGGCCGTAACGGCCGTCGCGCACGGTCACCGGCCCGCCGAGCGTCGGATGCTCGCCCAGCTCCTTCAGCGCCGCCGGCGTCGCGCGGCCGCGCCCGCCCGCCTTCTTCTCGGCGATCAGCGTCACCGCGCGATTGATGCCGACGTCGAAGACCTCGTCGGCGCTCGGCAGATTGGCATAGGTGCCGTCGTGCAGGACGAAGGGCCCGAACCGGCCGAGACCGGCGGTGATCGGCTTGCCGGTCTCCGGATGGATGCCGACCTCGCGCGGCAGCGACAGGAGCCTCAGCGCCTTCTCGAGATCGATCGAGGCCGCCGACCAGCCCTTGGGCAGCGACGAGCGCTTCGGCTTCTCGCCCTCGCCGAGCTGGACGTAGGGTCCGAACCGGCCCGAGCGCAGCGTCACCTCGAGCCCGGTCGCCGGATCGGTGCCGAGCACCTTGGTGCCGTCGCCGCCGGGGCCCTCCGAGCCGTCGCCGTCGACGCCGGAGGCCTGCATCTGGCGGGTGTAGCGGCATTCGGGATAGTTCGAGCAGCCGATGAAGGAGCCGAACTTGCCGAGCTTCAGCGACAGGCGGCCGGTGCCGCAGGTCGGGCAGGACCGCGGATCGGAGCCGTCGCCGCGATCGGGGAAGACGTGGGCGGCGAGGAGATCGTTGAGCGCGTCGAGCACGTCGGCGACGCGCAGCTCCTTGGTCTGCTCGATCGCCGCCGAGAACTCCGCCCAGAAGGCGCGCAGAACCGCCTTCCAGTCGATCTCCGCCGCCGAGATCTTGTCGAGGCTCTCCTCGAGATCGGCGGTGAAGTCGTATTCGACGTAGCGCCGGAAGAAGCTCTCGAGGAAGGCGATGACCAGCCGGCCCTTGTCCTCGGGGATGAGGCGGCGCTTGTCGAGCGTCACGTATTCGCGGTCGCGCAGCACCTGGAGGGTGGCGGCATAGGTCGAGGGCCGGCCGATGCCGAGCTCCTCCATCTTCTTCACCAGCGTCGCCTCGGTGAAGCGCGGCGGCGGCTCGGTGAAGTGCTGGTCGACGGTGATCTTGCGGCGGGCGAGGGGATCGGCCTCGGCCATCGCCGGCAGACGCTTGGTCTCCTCGTCCTCCTCGTCGTCGCGGCCCTCGGCGTAGAGCGCGAGGAAGCCGTCGAACTTCACGACCGAGCCGGTGGCGCGCAGGTCGCAGCGCTCGGCGCCCCGGGTGGCGGCGATGTCGACGGTGGTGCGGTCGAGGACGGCCGATTCCATCTGGCTCGCCACGGTGCGCTTCCAGATCAGCTCGTAGAGCTTGGCCTGTTCCGGCTCCAGGAAGCGGGCGACGTCCTTGGGCCGACGCGACAGGTCGGTCGGACGGATCGCCTCGTGCGCCTCTTGGGCGTTCTTGGCCTTGGCGGTGTATTTGCGTGGCGCCTCGGGCAGATAGGTCGCGCCGAAGTCCTCGCCGATCACCTTGCGGATCGAGGCGATGCCCTCGGGCGCGATGTCGACGCCGTCGGTTCGCATGTAGGTGATGAGGCCGACCGTCTCGCCGCCGATCTCCGCGCCCTCGTAGAGGCGCTGGGCGAGCTGCATCGTGCGCGCCGCCGAGAGGCCGAGCGCGTAGCTCGCCGATTGCTGCAACGTGGAGGTGGTGAAGGGCGGGAACGGGTTGCGCCGCACCGGCTTGCGCTCGATCGCCGCCACCGAGATCGACGCCTGCTCGAGCATCGCGCGGATGGTGCCGGCCTCGTCGCCGGTCTTCACGTCGAGCCGGCCGAGCTTCTTGCCCTGGTAGCCGACCACGCGCGCGTCGAACTCCTCGCCCTTGGGCGTGGCGAGACGGGCGAGGATCGACCAGTATTCCTGTTTGACGAAGGTCTCGATCTCGTGTTCGCGGTCGCAGACGAGCCGCAGCGCCACCGACTGCACGCGCCCGGCCGAACGCGCGCCCGGCAGCTTGCGCCACAACACCGGCGACAGGTTGAACCCGACCAGATAGTCGAGCGCGCGCCGCGCCAGATAGGCGTCGACCAGCGCCTCGTCGATGGCGCGGGGCTTCTTCATCGCCTCGAGCACCGAATTCTTGGTGATGGCGTTGAAGACGACCCGCTCGACCGGCTGGCCCTTGAGCGCCTTCTTGTCCTTCAGCACCTGGAGCACGTGCCAGGAGATCGCCTCGCCCTCTCGATCCGGGTCGGTGGCGAGAATGACCTTGGAGGAGCCCTTGACCGCCTTGATGATGTCGGCGAGCCGCTTGGCGCCCTTGGCGTCGGCCTCCCAGTCCATCGCGAAGTCGTCCTCGGGCCGCACCGAGCCGTCCTTTGCGGGGAGGTCGCGGACATGGCCGTAGGAGGCCAGAACCTCGAAGCCGGGGCCGAGATATTTGTTGATGGTCTTGGCCTTGGCCGGGGACTCGACGATGACGACGTTCATGGGCTCTCGCCACTCCGGACCTGGGCGCGGCCGCTCCGGCCGGGGTCGCCCCGGCGAGGATCGTGCCGCCGTTCACCGAACCGGGCCTCCCGATTCGGCGAGTGAGGCGCCCGCGCCGGCCAGTCCGGACCGCGGCCGCTCGAACGAGCAGGGCTCCGCCGTCCCTCCGGACGACGCCACGTTCGCGCCCGCCGTTGCCGACGCGCTCGAACGGTGAGATACTCGCATGGAACGACGACACTACCGATACGCAACCAAAGAGGGTGTAAGCGGCGTCGCCGTCCACGTCGGCTCCTTGAATGGGGCCGCGTGGAGCGAGGGTCAAGTCCCGGACCTTTGCGAGAGGGGAAGGACGTCGTCTTTCGTCCCCGATTCCGAAAATACAACCTAAAGTAGATAGACTAAGATTATTCGATCTATACGATCATGTCTCGCCGTTCCCATCCGCCGCGCGGGTGAGGGGGCTCCCCGGCGTCCCTGGACGTTTCGGCCGTCGTCGGACGGTCGTGGGGGGAGGGTCTCGGGTTGGTATGAGGCATGTGATGGTCGGATCGGTTCGTTCCCTTCCTCAACAGAACGAAGCCGCCGCCTATATCGAGCAGGCGACGCGGGAAATGCGGGATCTCGCCCTCAGGGCGGGGCTTCCCTTCCTCGCCTATCTGATCGACATGGCCCGTCTGGAGGCGGCCTCGCAGGTGCTCGCGGCCTCCAAGGAGCCGCCGCAGCGCTCCGGCACGGCCGAGTCGGCCTGAGGCGCGCGACCGCCGCCCGGCCGGGAACGGACCTCGCCCGCCGCCGATCGTTCGAATCCTGTGCGACACGTTCGCCGATCGGCGCGGCGCCCTTGCTCCCGCCCTCCGGAGGCCCTAAGACCTCCTCTTCGATGACGAACGCACCATCGACCCCGGCCCCCGCCTTCCCGCACCGCCACCTCCTCGGCATCGAGGGGCTGACGCAGCTGCAGATCCTGCATCTTCTCGACAAGGCGGACGACGAGGTCCTCGTCTCCCGGCAGGTCGAGAAGAAGAAGAACGTTCTGCGTGGCCGCACGCAGATCAACCTCTTCTTCGAGGCCTCGACCCGGACGCAGTCCTCGTTCGAGATCGCCGGCAAGCGCCTCGGCGCCGACGTCATGAACATGTCGGTCGCCTCCTCCTCGGTGAAGAAGGGCGAGACGCTGATCGACACGGCGGCGACGCTGAACGCCATGCGCCCCGACATCCTGGTGGTGCGGCATCACGCCGCCGGCGCCGTCCATCTCCTCGCCCGCAAGGTCTCCTGCTCGGTGATCAACGCCGGCGACGGCGCTCACGAGCATCCGACTCAGGCGCTTCTCGACGCGCTCACCATCCGCCGCCACAAGGGCCGGATCGAGGGGCTGACCGTCGCCATCTGCGGCGACATCGTCCATTCGCGCGTGGCGCGGTCGAACATCCTGCTGCTCAACGCGCTCGGCGCGCGGGTCAAGCTGGTCGGCCCGTCGACGCTGCTGCCCTCGGGCGCGGAGCGCCTCGGCGTCGAGACCTTCACCGACATGAGGAAGGGCCTCGAGGGCGCCGACATCGTCATGATGCTGCGTCTCCAGCGCGAGCGCATGAACGGCTCCTTCGTGCCGTCGGTGCGCGAATATTTCCGCTATTGGGGCCTCGATTCCGAGAAGCTCGCCTGGGCCGCGCCCGGCGCGCTGGTGATGCATCCCGGCCCGATGAACCGCGGCGTCGAGATCGACCCGGAAGTGGCCGACGGGCCGCAGTCGCTGATCGCCGAGCAGGTCGAGATGGGCGTCGCCGTGCGCATGGCCGTGCTCGAGACGCTCGCCGAACACCTTCCGAACGCTTGAGGTCGATCATGACGAGCCGAGTTCAGACCGACCGTCGCGCCGCCGACCAACGCCCGACCGTCTTCTCCCATGCCCGCATCGTCGATCCGTCGCGCGGGCTCGACGCCGTCGGTTCGGTCATCGTCGCCGAGGGCCGCATCCTCGCCGCCGGCCCGGAGGTGCTCAATCAGGGCAGCCCGGAGGGCTGGGAGATCGTCGACGCCACCGACAAGGTGATCGTCCCCGGGCTCGTCGACGCCCGCGTCTTCATGGGCGAGCCCGGCCACGAGCATCGCGAGACCTTCGCCTCGGTCTCCCGCGCCGCCGCCGCCGGTGGCGTGACGACCATCGTCACCATGCCCGACACCGACCCGGTGATCGACGACCCCGCCCTGGTCGACTTCGTCCTGCGCCGCGCGCGGGAACAGTCGGAGGTGCGCGTCCACCCGATGGCGGCCCTGACCAAGGGCCAAAAGGGCCTCGAGACCACCGAATTCGGCCTCCTGACCGAGGCCGGCGCGGTCGCCTTCACCGATGCCCGCAAGTCGGTCGCCTCGTCGCTGGTGATGCGCCGGGCGCTGACCTATGCCCGCGACTTCGGCGCGCTGATCGTCCACCACGTCGAGGATCCGAGCCTCGCCGGGGCCGGGGTCGCGACCGAAGGCGAATTCGCCACCCGCATGGGCCTGCCCGGCATCCCGCGCGAGGCCGAGAGCATCATGCTCGAGCGCGACATGCGCCTCGTCGACCTGACCAAGGGCCGCTATCACGCGAGCCAGCTCTCCACCGCCCAGTCGGTGGAGATCCTCCGCATCGCCAAGGCGCGCGGCCTCGACGTCACCGCGAGCGTGTCGATCAACCATCTCAGCCTCAACGAGATGGACATCGGCACCTACCGCTCGTTCCTGAAGTTCTCGCCGCCGCTGCGCCACGAGGACGACCGCCAGGCGGTGATCGAGGCGCTCGCCGAGGGCGTCATCGACATGATCGTCTCCTCGCACGATCCGCAGGACGTCGAGACCAAGCGTCATCCCTTCGCCGAGGCCGCCGACGGCGCCATCGGGCTCGAGACGCTGCTCTCCGCGAGCCTCCGCCTCGTCCACGACGGCCGCCTCTCCTGGACCCGTCTCGTCGAGGCGCTGTCGCTGCGTCCGGCCGAACGGCTCGGCCTCGGCGCCGGCCGTCTGTCGCCGGGCAGCCCCGCCGATCTCGCGGTGATCGATCCGGGCATGCCGTGGCTCCTCGATCGCCAGGATCTCGCCTCGCGCTCGAAGAACACGCCCTTCGAGGACGCGCGTTTCATCGGCCGCGTCGTGCGGACGCTGGTCGGCGGGCGCACCATCCACGCTCTCGACGACTGAGGACCCGAGCCGATGATTGCGATCCTCGCCGCCCTGGTCTTCGGTTACCTGCTCGGCTCGATCCCCTTCGGCCTGGTGCTGACGCGCGCCGCCGGCCTCGGCGACATCCGTTCGATCGGCTCCGGCAACATCGGCGCCACCAACGTCTTGAGAACCGGCCGTAAGGGCTTGGCGCTCGCCACCTTTCTCGGCGACGCGCTGAAGGGCACGGTGGCGATCCTCGCCGCCCGCTGGTTCGCCGGCGAGGGCGCGGCGATGGCCGCCGCCGTCGGTGCCTTCCTCGGGCATGTCTTTCCGGTCTGGCTCGGGTTCAAGGGCGGCAAGGGCGTCGCGACCTACATCGGCTGCCTGCTCGGCCTCTATTGGCCCGCGGCGCTCGCCTTCTGCGCGGTGTGGCTCGCCATCGCCTTCACCTTCCGCATCTCCTCGTTGTCGGCGCTGACCGCCTCGGTGGTGGTGCCCCTCGGTCTCTTCCTCGGCGGCTGGGCCTCGGGCCAGCTGACGCTGGTCCTGGTGGCGCTGGCCGCCCTGGTGTGGTTCCGCCACAAGGAGAACATCCTCCGCCTCCTCGCCGGCACCGAGCCGAAGATCAAGGGCAAGAAGACCGACGGGTGAGGGCACGGCGCCGTGAAGGGAGGGACGTCCGCATGCTCTTCATGGTGATCGAGACCTTCCGCGACGCCGACATGATCCCGGTCTACGAGCGCGTCCGCGACGCCGGGCGCGGGCTGCCCGACGGGCTCACCTATCTCGACAGTTGGGTCGAGCCCAATTTTGCCCGGTGTTTCCAGCTGATGGAATGCGACGACGCGCGCCTCGTCCAGCAATGGGTGCTGCATTGGCGCGGCCTCGGCGTCTCCTTCGAGATCGTTCCCGTCGTCTCCTCGCGTGACACCCGCGCGGTGGTCGAGCCGTTGCTCGCGCCGAAGGGGTGAGCGAGGGGCCGGGGCGCGACACCACCGAGCGGCGGCACGGACACATTCCAGGTTGTAATTCCCGGCCCTCCCTCCGATAGTGCCGAAAACCTCTGGGAGCCGGCTCGTGCAGTTCTACGCCTTCGACGACAGCGACGAGCGCGAGAGACGCCCGTCGACCCCGCCGATGACCGATGCGAGCCGTCTCGCCTGGCTGCGCCTGATCCGCTCCGACAACGTCGGCCCCGTCACCTTCCGCCAATTGGTCAACCACTTCGGCTCGGCCGCCGATGCGCTGGCGGCGCTGCCCGAACTCGCCCGTCGCGGCGGCGCCCGCGCCCGCATCCGCATCGCCGGCCTCGACGAGGTCGAGCGCGAGATGGCGACCGCCCGCGCCTTCGGCGCCCGCTTCGTCGCGCTCGGCGAGGAGGATTATCCCGCCCGCCTGATGGCCGTCGAAGGTCCGCCGCCGCTCCTGGCGATCAAGGGTGGCTCCGGCGTCTGCCGCCGCCCGGCGGTGGCGATCGTCGGCGCCCGCAACGCCTCGCTGGCGGGGCGCAAGATGGCGGCGATCCTGGCGCGCGGCCTCGGCGAGGCGGCCTTCGTCGTCGTCTCGGGGTTGGCGCGCGGCATCGACGCGGCCGCCCACGAGGCGAGCCTCGACACCGGCACCATCGCCGTCTTCGCCGGCGGCCTCGACCGGCTCTATCCGCCCGAGAACGCCGGTCTCGCCGATCGCATCGTCGAGGCGGGCGGCGCGCTGATCTCCGAGATGCCCTTCGGCTGGGAGCCGCGCGCCCGCGACTTTCCCCGCCGCAACCGGCTGATCTCCGGCGTCTCGCTCGGCGTCGCGGTGGTCGAGGCGGCGCTGCGCTCGGGCTCGCTCCACACCGCCCGCTTCGCCGCCGAACAGGGCCGCGAGGTCTTCGCCGTGCCGGGAAGCCCGCTCGACCCGCGCGCCGAGGGCACCAACGACCTCCTGCGCAACGGCGCCACGCTCGTCACCTGCGCCGCGCACGTGATCGAGGCGCTGAGCCCGATCGTCGGCCGCCGTTTCGAGCCGGCGACCATGGCCGAGACCGGCGACGACGAACTCGATCGTCCCCTCGACGTGCCCGAGAGCGCCCGCCGCCGGGTGGTCGAGGCGCTGGGCCCGACGCCCGTGGCGATCGACGAGATCCTGCGCGCCACCGGCGTGCGGCCCGGCGAGCTGCACCTGATCCTGATGGAACTGGCGATCGCCGGCCGCCTCGAGCGCCACGCCGGCGGGCGGGTCGGCCTCGTGATGTGAGCGCCGACGCGCTCACACGCCGAGGAGCCGCTCGACCTTGCGCAGCCACTCCTTGCGGCTGGAAAAGCCGATCAGGCCGCCGTTGATCGCCCGGGTGATGCCCTCGACGTCGTCGGCGTCGGCCATTTCGTTGCAGCTCCGGCCGCGCCGGCTCGAGGCCGCCCATTCCGCCGCCGCGATCTTCAACGACCATTCGGCCGAATAGGCGAGATCGGGGTGCCCCGCGAGATCGATGCCGAGCGCCGCGCCGTATTTCTCGTAGGCCTCGCGCCCGGTGATCT